>Ga0302165_10000005_pt1 | contig 308377 bp, 261 predicted proteins | sample I_Fen_E3_2_FD_193499 | JGI IMG/M metagenome (GOLD analysis project Ga0302165, IMG submission 193499) | Peat permafrost microbial communities from Stordalen Mire near Abisko, Sweden - I_Fen_E3_2 | ecosystem: Environmental > Terrestrial > Soil > Wetlands > Permafrost | place: Sweden: Abisko...
CTCCGGTTTTATGATTTTGTTGTGGTGACTTAATTATACCAAAACCATAGGTTTCGTGCTATTTTAATGCCAGTTATTATTGAATTTTCAAGGTGCATAGGCACTTATTCAAGTGCGAAGTTTGAGTTTGTTATTTAAGAACTTCTGATCTTTTAATGCTGGATATACATTTGGATAATATACCTGCTGATACAATCCAGCTGTTGTAGTACTCCAGTCAACTTCTTTTTCCCTGCCAACTTCTTTTAAATATACCGACATGTCCTTATCATATGTATCAATTGCTTCGCGCAGACCATCTGTATGATAAGTTTCATTGTGGCGAAACGTTTCTAATGGAAGTCTTGGTTTTTGATGAGACATATCTGCCGGATATCCCATGGCAAGTCCTGCTGCCGGGAACGTATATTCTGGAAGATTTAATAAAGATATAATCTCCTTTGGATTTTTTCGAACCCCGCCAATTGGTACAATTCCAAGACCTAAAGATTCTGCTGAAATAATAGCTGCTGCCATATTCAACCCAGCATCAAATGTTCCTGCCATTGTTCCTTCTACGCTTTCATGAATTACCTGCGTAAGTCCTAATTTTTCAGCAGCAAGATTTGTTTTGTAAAAATCCAGAATGAAAAGTAAAAATACAGGTGCCTTTTCAATCCAGAACTGACCTCCGGTAAGCTCTGCGATTTTTGCTTTGGTTGCTTTGTCCTTTATTACAATTACAGATGTCTGCTGTCCATTAATTGAATTTGGCATAGCCTGTGACGTTTTTAAAATTTCCGTTAATATACTTTCATCAATATCCTTGTCTAAAAAATTCCGAATAGATCTGTGGTTTTGAATAATTCTCATTGTTTCATTCATATGTTTTCTCCTTTGTTTTTAATGAAAAATAAATACAAGTATCATAACAAGCAGTGAAGGGAATGCTTGTTTAAAAAAAATAGATTTCTCTACTGTAATTGCCCCATAAATTCCTGCTATCGCTACGCAAGCCAGGAAAAATATGGCAATCATAAAACTCCATGCTGGATTGGTAAGGCAAATAGCCCAAATCATACCAGCGACTAAGAATAAATTGTAAAGGCCCTGATTTCCTGCCATTTGTTTCGTCTGTTTTATAAAATTCAGACTTAAATGTGAAAACATCTTCGGTCCTTTTGTTTCCCATGCAAACATTTCCACGTATGCAATGAATAAATGCTCTAATGCAATAATAGCAACTAAAATTTTTAAAAATACTGGCATATTATTTTCCTCCTATGGTTTTATTGATATCCTTTTTCCTCTAGTGCTTTTAGCAATTTTCCACTTGACGCAATATATGACTGTGCTTCCTTTGAAGATAAAATATCTGCATATATTTCATGAAGGTCCTCCCATGCTTTTACAATGTGAGTTTGCATTGCTTCACCTTGACTTGTTTTAAAAAGATATACATTCTTTCCTTCTACCTGCTTTGTTACAAAACCTTTTCTTTCTAGTTTTTCTACAAAACGTGTCACAGTTGATGGTGTTAGAAGAAGTCTTTCCCCCACCTCCTTTTGATGAATCTGACCTGCTTTGTTGACAATATATAAAATAAATGCATGGCTAGGTGAAAGTCCTGTCATTGAAAATGTCTCTTCTGCTATTTTATTAAAAACTCTTGATAACTTCGTTGTAGCAAAAAATAAGCATGTATCCAGTCTGCAGTCTGTTTGATTATCCGTGTTTTCATTCATAAAATCACCTCATTTGTTTGTACATACAAATATATCACAAAAAACAGAAAAGTCAACCCTATGTTTTATAATGTTTTTTTAATCCCTATTTCATAGAATCACTTTTCTGTTTTTTGTATTACTTTTTATATTGTCTCAAGTACTATTTTTCCTTTGATTCTTTTCCCCTTAAAAATAAAGATACAAAAATACCAATTGCTGCTATCGTTGCAGAGGCAATGAACATATGCGTATATCCTTTATTTAAAACACTTTGAAATGTCGTTTGTATATCTAAAGACATACTTTTCAAAACAGGAAGCACATAGCCCTGCGCTGTTTTTGGTAAAACTTTTTGGAAAATTGCTGTCAGCATTGGGACAATTGTTGTTACATCTGCATTTTGCAAAGACGCAAATTGATTTTTCATACTTGAGCTACCACTTGTAGAAGATCCAGAAAGCATTTTTGTAAACATATCTCCTCCGCCTGCACTTGCAAAACCTTTTTGTAAAGTTACAACCAGACTACTTTGTAAATTTTTACTTGCATCTATAATAAATCCAATCATAAATCCAGGAGAAATGGTTACCCCAATCGAACGAATCAAAGACATGGTGGCTATAGCTGTTGCTCCTTCTTTTTCATCTACAGAGTCTAATATAAGATAGTTTAATGGAGGCCCCATGGTAAATCCCACCCCAAAACCCATAAAGATAAGTCCGGCAACTACTGCAGGCATGGTTAACGTCTTTGCAGCTATAAATCCCATAATCAAAGTTCCCATCATTGTACTTAAAAATCCTATGATCAGTACTATCCGTGCGCCTTTTTTATCTAGTAATTTTCCACTTAATGGGGATGCAATACCTGAAAATACTGCCAGAAGCGTAATGAAATATCCACCAGAACCGCTTTTTAGTTTTAATGTGTTTTCTGCAAACTGAGGCATATAAACCATTCCCATCATTCCAATTCCAACGACAAATGCGATTATAAAAATAGTTACCATCTGACGATTTTTGAAATATTTGATTTGAAGAACCGGGTCTTGCACATGTTTTTCTACCCATATAAAAATCGGAATCAATATAATAAATAAAATCAAAAATGGATATACATTCGTCTGTGTCACGCTATGCTTAAAATCAAAAAAGTCTGTATTGGTTAATGCATACAGTAAACTTGCGATAACCCCACCAAGCAAAACAGCTCCCAGTATATCAATTTTATTTTTTACTGCTACTTTTGATTCTTCCATGACTCTTGCCAAAAACAGTGTCAAAATGCAAATCGGAAGGTTAATAAAGAAAATGAAACCCCAGTGAGCTGTACCTGCAATATTAATGATTGCACTTCCCAGTGTAGGTCCAATAATCGTTGCTACCCCGTAAATCGCACCTACCATTCCAAGCGCAGTTCCTCTTTTTTCAGGAGGAAATGACTGCCCAATAACAGTTGTAGCAATGGGAAGGATTCCGCCTGCACCAATTGCCTGAATGACTCTTGCCAAAAGCATAAAACCAAATGTGCCATAGAAATTGCTAAGTCCACACAAAGTTGAGCCAATTCCAAAAACAATAATTCCAAACATATACATCTTTTTTCTTCCAATCGTATCTGACAGTTTAGAAGAAATTGGCATCGATACCGCATAAATTAAAGTATAGATTGTAATTATCCATGCTCCTGCTCCTTTTGATACTCCAAAACTATTTTGTATGATTTCCCGTGCTGGAGATACGATTCCATTATCTATCGCACCCATAAAGATTCCCATTAAAAACAAAACAAGGATTAACGTTGTATGTTTTTTCTTTTCCATTTTTTCACTCCTTTTTGAACATTGTTCATCTGGTTTTAAAAAAATATATGTAAATCCTACAGCACAAACCTCTATAGGAAATAACTTTTTAAGATTTTCTCAAATGTATCATAATCAAACTGCTTCACCTGCGCAATCAGCATGAAGTTCTGTACAATAAATGCTGCCAGCTGTGCATCGCTTATCTGGTTCTCATGATGGATTTTATTTTGTTTCTTATAAGCTTTTATTTCCTGTTCGATTGTCTCTAAGAACAAATCCATAACCTGATTTTTTTGCTTATGATGTTCTTTTGCCATCCCTTTTTCCGTGCCGTTTAATTTTAGCCAGGAATCTTTAAATTTATCAATGAAAGATTCCAGCACATGGTATGTCTCTTTTAAACGATAAAATAAATCATGGTCATCTTCCTGCAACTGTTTAATTGCTAAAATAAATTCCATCCAGTACTGATACATCAACTCCGATACCAAAGCATCCTTCGTTGGAAAATAATTATAGATTGTTCCAACTGCTATTTTAGCTCTTTTCGCTACTTCGCGCATACTGAGTCTGCAATATCCTTTTTCCACGATAATATCTTTTGCGTTTTTTATAATTGTCTCTTTTAAATCATCATATAGTTTTGGCATATTCTCATTCCTTTTATGAACTATGTTCATATTAATGTAAAAAAATTTTTTCTGCAAGTTGTTTGTAGAAAAAATTTTCTTTCATTTATACTTTTTTTTCTTTTCGTATTTTAATATTGGTGATTTTCCCTAGATGATTTGATGAAAATTCAATTGTTCCTTCTATTTGCATTTTCTGAATCTGACTTCTTGAATACTCGCATAAAACAGATATTGCTTTGTCCGTGCGAATCTTGCAGGCATAGGGATTTTCTATTTCATATTTGATAATTTTCTCATCTGTCTTCACTTTTTGTTGCTCCGCCAGTCTTAATTTCTGTTTTTTATCCCAGTCGCTTTCCATACTGTTTTTCTGCTCAAAATCTTTTATCTCATCCCATATGAATTCTATTTCAAATTCCAGTATTTGAGCTTTATTCTTAGAAAGTACGGTTTTATCAACTCCATATTCATAAGCCAGTTCTTTATCATTATTTAAAAACTTCTGATATGCATTTTTATCTATCATCCCTGGTTTTAACCGTTCATAAATACTAAGGTTATACGTATGCTTACATGCTTCGCACTGATAAATCAGCCATACATCTACTTTATTTCCATTTGCATTCACGCGAAAACGTTTTGTATTTATATATTCTGATTTTGTTCCACATCCCTGACAATTTCTTATAATTTTATAAGACTCTTTTGGTCTTACCACATATTTCTTTTCTTCTATATAGCACATTTTGCATTCTCCAATTATTTTGAAAAAGTGCAAAGGCTATTCCATTCTTATTTTATTTGCAATAGCCTTCGCTATGCCATAAAAGGTGTCGTCATACTGTTCCCTCTCCTTTTCATAAAATATTTTATTAGATAATTGCGAAACTCATTTTAAGTGAATTTTCAAACACATAAAATATTTTATACTTCCCTTGCTTTGTTTTGAAATTCTTTATACAATTTAATATAACTGCAACTTTTATCCTTTTCTACCTCATTCATTTTTCGAAAAAAAAATAAGGTATGTCCATCTGAAATGAACTGCCTTATTTATCTTTTTATTCTATGATTTGCATTTTCTTACGAGATGCTACGTTTCATTGTAGCTACAATACGCTGGATACTTTTCTCGGAAAGATAATACTTTTCTGCTAATGCATATGTTTTTATTCCAGATTTGTAATCCTTATAAATCTGCTTATTTCTCATATCAAGCTCTTTTCGAATCGAAGTTTTATTGCCCCATGTATGTCTTTTATCTGCTTTTCTTGGAATGTAAAGACATTCCCCATCTACATAATTTTGGATTAATTCTATAATTTCCATTGGCAGAATCTGTTCTGCTTTGCGATAGCTCATTTTGCCCTCCTAATATATTTACTTTAGAAGTAGCAACAGCTATGCGTATTTTTAAGAATTCTTTTTTATTTTAAAAATCTGCATAAGCCACTGCTATGCAAACAAAATATATTTCCTCATATATACAATTCCTCCCTACTTTTTAAACATAATATCAGGCAATTGCGAAACCATGTAAATTACATTATATGCAAGGTGAATTTACCAAAAGAATGGCGACTTGCCTAAAACATAAAATGCTATATATAATATTATCATTTTTCTATCAAATAGCAATACTTCTGTTTACAGCTTAACACTTAAAACAGACTTATCTGCTCATAACCTTTTTCTTCGTACCTATGCATATATGAAAAAAGTTCCTTTACATCTGATACGATTCCATTTTTTTTACAAACTTTATGAAAATAAGGCATAAGCTCTTTACTATTTTCACTCGTTACCTCATATGCATTTCCAAAGGATCTTATGTATCGTTCTTTCATTCCTGGAAAATGTTCGTCCAGCTTTTGATAAAAATATTCCCGATCCCCTTCCCGCAAAGTAACACCAATATCAAAACAAAGTATCCCATAAACACCTGCCTCAATGCATGCGCCAAGAATGGCATCTAAATTTTCTTTTGTATCATTTATAAACGGCAATAATGGAGACAACCATACAATCGTTGGAATATGGTTTTTCTTCATGATTTTAAGTACTTCAATCCGCTCCTGTGTTGTCGAAACATGCGGTTCAATTATTTTACAAAGTGTCTCGTTGTATGTGGTAAGTGTCATCTGAACTACACATTTTGATTTTTCATTGATTTTTTTTAACAAATCTAAATCTCTTACTATATTTGCTGATTTTGTCTGGATTGCAAGTCCAAAACCATATTTTTCGATAATTTCGATACATTTTCTTGTATGCAAAAGTTCTAACTCTAATGGCATGTATGGATCTGTCATGGCACCTGTGCCAATCATACATTTTTTTCTTTTTTTCTTTAAACTTTCTTCTAAAAGCTTGGGTGCATTTATCTTCACTTCAATATCTTCAAATAGGTGATTTATCTGATAACATTTGCTTCTGGAATCACAGTAAATACAGCCATGTGTACAGCCTCTATATAGATTCATTCCATTTTGAGCTGATAAAATTCCCTTTGCCATTACTTCATGCATATGCCACCTTCCTTTTTGTTTCTTATTTTTTATTTTTCTTATTTCATAATGCAAATAAATATCATTTTTTTTGCTATCCCTCTCTTTGTTTTGGCAAATTCACCTAATATATCAAGTTTTTAACATGGTTTCGCTAATGCTTATTTTCTGTTATACAAAAAAGAGAAATCCATTTGCGAATTTCTCTTTTCAGATTATCACTCAACTGATGTTTCTTCAAGCTTTTGTTGTATTTTTTCTTCCTCTTTTAGCGTAGAATTCCTTATCTTGCGAAATCGAAAAATTCCTTCTAATAATATAAACCATATTGGTGTAACAATTAAAGCAATTCTTGTCTCCTTGTTGAACGCTAACACAATCAGTACAAATACAAAGAATAATAGAATGATATAATTCATGACTGGGAAAAGTGGCATTTTAAATGTACTTTCTGCTGCTAATTTTGGATTTGTTTTTCTATATTTGAAATGACAGATAACCATCATTGCCCATATAAAAATAAAGCAGAATGTTGAAATGCTCGTTATCATAACAAAAACACCTTTCGGCATAACATAATTTAGTACAACTGAAATCAAAATTACAATGGCAGAAAATATCGTTGCTCCAGTTGGAACCGATGTTCTTCCTAATTTCCCCATAAATTTGGGTGCATTATTCTCTTGGGCCAGCGCATATACCATGCGGCTTGTACTGAAAATTCCACTATTGCAGGCAGAAGCTGCTGATGTTAATACAACAAAATTTACAATGCCTCCTGCTGCTACAATTCCAACTGCTGAAAATACCTGAACAAATGGACTTTTGTCAGCACTTAATGAATTCCATGGATAAATACTCATGATGATGAACAGTGCTCCTATGTAAAATAAAATAATTCTGATTGGAATATTATTGATTGCTTTTGGTATTACGTTTTTCGGATCTTGTGTCTCACCTGCAGTAAGACCAACTAATTCTATTCCAGTAAATGCAAATACTACCATTTGAAAAGATAAAACAAAGCCTTTTAGTCCATTTGGAAAAAATCCACCATGTTTTACAATATTCGAAAAACTGCAAAGTCCTTCTTTTGTGGAATATCCTTTTGCAATCATGAGAATTCCGACAAGAATAAGTGATATAATTGCAACCACCTTAATGAGTGCAAACCAGAATTCCATTTCACCAAACATTTTTACAGCTGTCAAATTCATAACCATTAAAATAAGTAATGCAATCAGACTTGGCAGCCACTGCGGTACTCCAGGTATCCAATACTTTACGTACATACCTACCGCTGTTAAATCAGCCATTGCAAGCGATATCCAGCAAAACCAGTATGTCCATCCAGTCACAAAAGCAGTTCTATCTCCCAAATATTCGTAAACAAAATCAACAAAAGAATGATGATTTAAATTTGATAAAAGCAATTCGCCTAATGCACGCATGATAAAAAAGCAGATAATTCCGGTTATCATATATGCCAGAAGGATAGATGGTCCAGCAAGATGAATCGATCTTCCAGAACCCAAAAATAACCCCGTTCCAATCGCACCACCAATTGCAAGTAATTGCACATGCCGGTTTTTGAGTCCTCTTTTTAACTCTTTGTTCTCTTCCATAAAATTTGTCACCTTTCTCAATAAAAATACTATTTGACAATTGCGAAACTCATTTAATATATCAATTGTTTTACATCGTTTCGCAAACGCCTATAAACATACTTTCAAACTCAAAAAGCATATCTGCCACTTTCCAAGTCTTTTTTGGTTTGTAAAATGTCTTTTTATACGCAACACTTTACACTTTGCGTATACATAAATATTCATTTTGACATCTTCATGCATAAAAAACTCTGCATGAGATTACAACCAAGATAGATTTATTGTTATAGGGATTTTATATAAGAGAAGAGCCTATTTGCATATGAGAATAGAATTACAGTATGCCTGTACGAAAAGTAACGCCCTCCTTGTCCTTTTACCTGAGAGTTTCGCCATGGGCTTTCTCCTTCGGTGCTATATCAATAGTCTCTCCAAGGTTTCATCCAATAGCGGTCATCTCTATAAAAAATAGGTACCTGAAAGATTTACTTCTTCGGTGAATGTATACACATTACTCTCCCGCTATCTTCATCTGAAAATTTAATTAATATAATACTAATATAGAATGAGAAAAGTTTCAATATTTAATTTATTTTTATGCACTATATAACTCTTTTAAATTACTTTTTGCTATTTTTATTTATTTATCTTTCCAGGTTTCTTCAATAACTACTTTTACATCTCCAGAAACAAAGATATCTTTTACATTTTTTTCTTTTTAGGCTTTTACATATTCATAAACAGATATAAAATATAAGAAACAATTGCAAAACTCTTAATATGGAACTTTAAAGTGAATATTACCAAAAGAAGGCTCCAATGCGGTGGCAAGTCGCCATTCTTTTTGGCAAATTCACCTAGTATGTTAAGTATTTTACATCGTTTCGCAATTGCTTAATAAAACATAAAAAAACAAGAGGAGTTCTTCCTATGACACTACGCCATTTAAATATATTTATAACTGTATGCAAAGAAAAAAGTATTACAAAAGCAGGTGAAAAACTTTTTATCTCCCAGCCAGCTGTCAGTAATGCAATCAAAGAGCTCGAACTTTATTACCGTACTCCACTCTTTGACCGTATTTCAAAAAAACTGTATTTAACCGAATCCGGTAAAAATTTATATCAGTATGCTTTGCATATCACTTCACTATTCGATGAACTAAACGAAAGTATGCAAAGTCAAAATGAGGCCGCTACATTAAAAATCGGTTCCAGCATTACAATCGGTAATTATTACATGCCACAATTTATAGCATCTTTTTCCCAAGTCCATCCACGTACAAAAACATATGTAACCGTTCAAAACTCTGACATCATTGAAAAAATGATTTTGGAAAATGAACTTGATTTTGCCTTTATTGAAGGTATTGTACATTCAAATCAGCTTATTTCTAGTGATTTTATGACGGATCAGCTTATTTTTATCTGCGCTCCTTCTCACCCTTTTTTGCTTAAAAGTAATATTTGTATAAAAGAATTAGAACAGGAAAGCTTTTTAATGCGTGAAAAGAACAGTGGAACAAGGGAACTTGCTGATTCTGTATTAGCTTTGCATAATTGTTCAGTCATCCCCTTATGGGAAAGCAGCAGTACAAATGCTATTATACAAGCTGTCTCAAAAGGACTTGGGATTTCAATACTTCCAATTCATTTGTGTGAAGACAAGTTAAAAGATGGATGTATACAAACCTTTTCTGTCCCTGGTATTACCTTCGAAAGAAATTATCACATCATTTATCATAAAAATAAATACATATCTCCAGCCGCAAATACATTTATTCATTTTTGCAAGGATTTGATATAGTAGATGCATTTTTATTTCTTTTCTTCAAACCACACCTTTGCCAGTAAAGCAATCACTTCATCAATTTGTTCCAGTGGTAACATTTTAAAAGTCAGATATACTTTGGGTCTGCCTTTCTGATGATAATCCATATGTCTGGCATAAACTTCTGTTAATGTTTTCATTTTTATCCCACCTGCCTTCGCCATCTCTACCAACTCTTCTTCCGTATGATCGGAATTAACTGCTAGCAAAAGTGAAACTCCCCCTTTGGAAAAGATTACTTCTGCTTTTCCATCCATATACTTTAAAATTGCATGAAAAATAGTTTCACTTTTTAATCGATACTGTTTTTTTAATCTTCTGATATGGCTATCAAAATAGCCTTCTTTCATAAATCTTGCCAGTGCTTTCTGATGAATAGTTGAAGATGTCTGTTCATACAAATCAAATTTCTCATGGTATAGTTGAAGTAAAGGCTGTGGGAGAATCATAAAAGCAATTCTAAGTGATGGCATAAATATTTTTGACAACGACCCTATATAAACAACACGATCATTCTTATCCATACTTTTTAAAGGAGGAATTGTATCCATTAAATAGCGTACTTCACTGTCATAGTCATCTTCTATAATAAGTCCATCTTTCTGATATGCCCAATTCAACAAAGCTACACGATTCTGCGCTGGAATTGTTTTGCCCTTCATAAACTGATGCGAAGGTGTCACAAATATGACATCGCTTTGACTTTCAGCCAAGCTTTGTGTGTCATATCCTGTTTTTAATATCTGTAAGTCATTTACTTCAAACCCAAATCGTTCAAACATAAAGCGAAGCCATTTCGTACCAGGTGTTTCATATGCAACTACAGGATCTTTTATTAAGAGCATTTGGCATAAAAGATTCAGACAGCTTTGTGTGCCTGCTCCTATTATAATCTCCTGCGGCTGGCAGATAATACCGCGACTTCCAAAAATATATTTCACGATTTCTTCTCTGAGTTCTATCTCTCCTTGTGGATCACCATAGCAAGTCAGCTGTTCAAATTCTTCTCGCAAAACAATATTTGTAACCTTTTTCCACAATTCTTTTTGAAATACATTTGGGTCAATTCCTTTCCCTGTCAGGTTATACCGGTACTCTCTTTGATCTTCTGTTACTTTCTGGAAATGAATCTGTTTTTTTTGTTCATATAAAAGAGAATGCAGTTGAACCACACGATACCCAATCTTTGGTACACTTTCCACATATCCTTCTGCAACAAGCTGTTCATAGGCAGTTACAATAGTATTTTTACTGATATTAAGATCTATAGATAGTTTTCGAAGAGAAGGTAATTTTTCTCCACCTCTTAACTGATCACTTAAAATCTGTAAGCGAATCCACTCATATATCTGCTGATAGATTGGTGTTTTTGCATTTTTATCAATTACTGGTGATATTGATTCCATCCTCTTTCTCCTATCTGTACCAGCTCACATTTTCAAATCTGTATCTTTTCACTTGTACAATTTCTGCCTATAGTATAGCTATTGCAACTCAAGTGGACAAGTACTTATTTTCAGAAAGGAAATTTTTCATGCTTAAAATCATCAGAATGTACCGTTTTATGCCAAAAAATATTTTCATTATGTTCTTCGTTAAATTCATCAATGCCTTTGGTGATTTTGTCGTACCATTTTTATCTCTTTTTCTTACGACGAAATTAGGATACAGTACTGCCTTTGCAGCAAGTGTTGTAACTGCAACCGTATTAATAAAAATTCCAGGGGCCTTCTTTGGAGGTGCGCTGGCTGACCATTGGAGCAAAAAAGGAGCCTATCTTATATCTCAGGGTACTTCTGCTTTTTGCATTGCTTCCTGTGCATTTATAACAAATAAGCATCTTTTAGTATTTCTATTATTTATCTCCGCTTTTTTCTCCTCTGCCGTACGACCTATTCTAAATGCTTTTGTCTATGACCTGGTTGATGATAAAAACAGAAAAACGGCATATTCCTTTTTATATCTTGGAATCAATATCGGTGTTGCTGTAGGCCCTTTGTTATCTGGTTTTTTATTTAACCACTATCTAAGCTTTTTCTTTTTAGGTGATGCCATTACTTCATATATTGCAGTCTGTCTTGTTGCATTTTTTGTTCATGTACCAGAAACATCTCTAAAAGAATCTTCGGAACCATTAGTGCAAACTACTTTCTTTGATTTTTTCAAATTTGTGTTAAAAACACCTGCCTTAAGTTTGTTTTTTTTACTTGATATATTTCTATCGTTCATGTATGCACAAAACAGTTTTTCTGTACCTATTCTATTAAAAGAGCTCTATCATAATCAAAGTGCTGTTCTATTTGGTTCACTTATGAGCATCAATGCCCTGACCGTTGTCGTTGCCACTACATTTATCACCTATTTTACAAGGAAAAAATCATTGCTTTTTAATATTTCATGTGCTGGAATCTGTCTTGGAACTGGCTTTGGATTATTAGCTTTTCCTATATCTTTTGGTATTTTTGTACCTTCTACAATTCTTTGGACCTTAGGTGAGATTTTAATGTCAACAAATATTGGAATCTATGTCGTACAACACGTAAATCCAGATATGCGTACCAGAAGTTCTGCTTTCCAGTCAATTGTTAGTGCTGGTGGTAACAGTCTTGGAATATTTAGTATGGGATTTGTTATCTCACATCTGGGAATACACTTTGTATGGCCTATTATATTTATCATGGGTATTTGTACCTTTTTTGCAATTCGAGCTTTGGATCTCAAATTATCAGTAAAAGAAAAGGATTCTCTTCCTGCATAAATATGGAGGGTGTAATTTATCCTGATGAATATCATTCGTATAAAAAATGAGGAACAAATTTTAACTCCTGAATTATCCGTTTATTCTGAATATTTCAAAAAACCTTACCTGAGGTGTTACAATGCACCTCAGTTTTTTAATGCTCATATTCTTTCATCTTTTTTTAATTTTATATTTCTTGTTGACAAATAATATTATACGTCGTATAGTATCATATATAAATCAATATTAATATGTGCACAGTATTAAGGAGAATATACAATTTATACAAGAAACTATTTTTAAAAAACAGGAAATGTGAGGGATTACATGCTTTATAAAAACAATAATAGAATGGAGATGATATAATGGTATTTAATACAGGTGCAGCTCTCTTAGATGCAATTGTACTTGCCGTTGTATCAAAGGAAGATCAAGGAACCTATGGTTACAAAATCACCCAGGACGTCCGGGAAGCAATTGACATTTCAGAATCTACTTTATATCCTGTTTTAAGGAGATTACAAAAAGATGATTGTCTGGCTGTATATGATATGGAATTTGGTGGCAGAAACCGACGATATTATAAAGTAACGCAAAAAGGACTTTTGCAGCTTAATCTTTATAAAACAGAGTGGAAACTATATTCAACAAGAATTTCAACAATATTCGGAGGGAAGGGTTTGAATGAATAGATATGAATTTATGAAACAATTAGAAGCTCTGCTATACGATTTATCACCTCAGGAACGTGCAGAAGCTTTAAAATATTATAACGATTATTTTGACGATGCAGGTTCTGAAAATGAAACAAATGTCTTATCTGATCTTGGGAGTCCAAGACAAGTTGCTGATATTATCAAGGTTGGTCTAAACGAAACTGGTGCAAATTCTGGTGAGTTTACAGAACACGGCTATACGGATCCTCGTTTTACCTATAATAAAGAAATGGCTGGGCAAAATTCCTATCAGTCAAATCAAAATAAGGGAAATTATAATCAGCAAAGCTATCAGCAATCTGGCTATGGTTCGTATAACTATAATAAGCAAAACAATACCCAGCCAAAACAACCTCTTTCTGGATGGAAGATTGCACTTATTGTTCTTCTGATTTTAATTGCAATTCCAATCGGTGGACCTGTTTTACTTGGTGCCATCAGTCTTATACTTGGTATACTTGTAACATTATTTTGTATTTTTCTCGCAATTGCAATTTGTGCGATAGCTTTTATTCTTGCAGGTATTATTGTTTTTGGCGTTGGAATTGTAAAATTGTTTACCATCCCACCTGTTGGTATATTAACTACTGGAGTCGGTCTGATTTTAACTGCTGTCGGTCTGCTTTGTATGTTACTCACGATATGGATTTGTGGTACTGTCCTTCCAGCCTGCATTCGGGGAATTGTAGCCCTATGCAGAATGCCATTTAAAAACAGGAGGACTTACGCATGAAGAAGTTTACAAAAATATGTTTAGAAATCATCGCCATCCTGCTTATACTTGGCAGCATTTTATTTATTGTTGGTGCTAGTCTTGGTGCCTTTTCTGAATTCAAAAAAATGATGTATGATAATCAATTTACGATACCATACATATTTGAAAAAGATCATACAAATCGTACAGACTCTGATAATCAAATAGCCAATACAGAGTCGCAAAAGAGCAGTTCCTCATCTGATTCTTTGATTTCTTCGGAAAAAGCTGATGACTCAGAAAAATCTAATAACTCAGTAAGCACGAATGACACGAAAGATTTTAAGACTTCAGATATTAAAGATCTAAATATAAATGTTTCCTATGGTGAAATCCGGATTGTAAAATCAAATGATAACGACAAAATAACCGTTTCCGCGCAAAATGCCGATTCCACATATAAAGTGACACAAACTGATAATACACTTTCTATCATTGATAGTAAGAATTATAATCATAAGCACATCAATTGGGATGCCTTTCATGATGACCATATCATCATCCAACTTTCCATTCCTGAAAACATGACGTTTTCGAACAGCAATATATCTTTAAATGCAGGATTGATGGAAGCTAAAAGTTTCTCTGCTGATACTTTGAATTTAAACGTAGATGCCGGTCAATTTAGTTGTGATAATTTACAAGTAAATGAAATCACCTCGTTGACAATCGGTGCTGGTAAACTGGATGTAAAAAAAGGAACTATCAAAAATCTGGATTTACAATGCGGAACCGGACAGGCAACAATTTACGCCACTTTAGATGGCAAAAATTCATTAAATTGCTCTGTTGGAGAAATCAACCTGATAACTTCTGGAAAAGAAAGTGATTTTAATTATGACATTTCCTGTGCTATCGGAAAAGTAGATATCAACGACCGTACCTATTCTGGCTTTAGTAATTCAAAACATATTGATAATGGGGCGGCAAAGTCCCTAAATGTAACATGTAACATTGGTCACATCAAAGTAGATTTTCAATAAATTAATTAGAGAGGTAAAATTATGGAACAGAAAAAAATCATGAAATCAAGTAAAAATCGTATGATTTGCGGAGTTTGTGGTGGTATCGGAGAATATTTTAATATTGATCCTACTATCATCCGGCTTTTGGTGGTTATCTTTGCATTAACCTCCATTGGAATTATTTTCTATATCATTGCAGCAATTATTATGCCAGAAGATACCTATACAAATTAGAAATCCTGTATGCCCTTTTTGGGACTATGCATGAAGTACTGCAATACATAATATGATTTTCGAAAATAAAAAGTGTGATTTTCAAGTTTTTAACTTGTTATCACACTTTTTTTATATTCTATGGTGTCTATAACTTATCTGGCTTATATTCTAATCTACTGACATCCTTTTATTTTTTACTAGATACGGAATTTTTGAATGATATCATTTAATTCCATTGCTAATTCCGACTGATTTTGTGCATTGACCGCTACCTGTTCCACTGCCTGCGTTGTCTCATTCATACTATCTGTAATCACATTGGCAGCTTCACTGGAATGCTGTGTTGCCTGTGCCATATTTTGTATAGCCTCACTAACCTGCCCAACTGTAGCAGTTACTTCCTGGGTCATGGCTGCAATTTCTTCCGACATATTGCTTACAAAATCAGAATCGTCATAATACTGTTTTCCAGTTGCTTCATATGCATCAAATTGGTTTTGAACATCTTCATTTAGAAAAGATAGCATCTCATTTCCTGTATCCAGACTTTGTTTAAATGCATATTCTACTTTTTCTATTGTGTTTTGAATCGCATTTACTGCACTTGCTGACTGCTCAGCTAATTTTCTTACTTCTTCTGCCACAACTGCAAATCCTTTTCCTACTTCACCTGCTCTTGCAGCTTCAATTGCTGCATTTAAAGCTAGCAAATTGGTTTGCGAAGCAATATCTGCAATCGTTCCAGCCATGACACGAATCTCCTGGACGACTTTTCCTTCCTCTATCACAAGTTGCATCTTATCTTTCTTTTCTACAGTTACATTCCTTGTATCCTGTATTGCCTTCTGGCTTTGCTCTTTTACTTCCAATGCACGTTGTTTTGAGCTGCTTGCATTAAAACTGCCATCCACTGCTTTTTGTGAAAGTACATTAATACTTGCATCTACCTCTTGTACCGAAGCACTAATCTGCTCTGCTCCCGCGCTTGAGTCTGCAATATTTGTATTAATATGCTCAACAGATTCATGAATACTTTGCACTTTTGAAGTAAGTTCTTCCACTGTCGCAGATAATTCCTGACTAAAAGAGCCAATGTCTTTGGATTTTCCCTGAATAATACTTACTAAGTTTTTTACATTTTTCTGCGCCTTATTTAATTCTATACCAGTTTTCCCAAACTCGTCTTTTCGCGTTATTACGAGTGGTGTTGAAAAGTCATATGCAGAAAGAGCCTTTGCATATTCTACAATTTTCTTTAGAGGCTTATCAATATCAGCTGTTATTAATATTCCAAGTAAAGCAGCTATGCAAACACCAATAACGGTAATAAGAATCATCAGAAAGGAAGATTCGCTATCATTTTTTTGAATTCTGTCATTCGCAGCAGATGCTTCTTGTAAATTTAATTCAATAATTTTGTCTAACTTTGAAATCATTGCTTTTCGTGTTGTTGAAGCTTCTGTTAATTTTTGTGCTGCCACATCGTAATCATTTTTATTTACATAATCAATTACATCATTTCTTTGTGCTCGGTAACTTTTTAAATCAGTTAAAAATTCATTGTAATATTTTTTTTCTTTTGCATTTTTAGGCATATCCTTATATTCTTTGAGATATGCATCATTGTCTTTTTGCATCGTTTTAATTTCCGCTATCAGAGATTCCTTTTCTGCTGCTTGCTTTTTATATGTCAGCGAAAGTAAATCTGCTCTGATCCCTGTTAAATTATGTTCCAGATCAGTCAGAATAAATACCTCTCTTAAATTTGTCTTATACAAAACGGATGCTTCTTTTCCTACACTCTTTAAACCCATAATCCCAATAAATCCTACCACTGCAACAAAAGCTGAAATAAACAAAAATGATACAATCAGCCTTATACCAACACTTACATTTTTTAACATATTCATTCCCTTTCCCTCATTTATTTTCCATCTACGATCAAATATTAGTTCCTGTGTTACTGATTTTATAGTACTTTCTTATCATACACTTGGATTCTCAAATTTTTCTCAAACTTTTCTTTCATTTTTTTTACTATTTCGAGCTTTATGCACATTATTCACATATTTTTAGCTGTATTTCCTGTAATTATGCTTTTTTTCTTCTTATATTTCGCTATTTATTTACTTTTTTAATTTACAAAAAAAGTGTTCCATGTTATCCTATTTTCCAACAACAAACATTTAAATTACACCCTTTACCCGTCATTGAATATAACCAAAACTTTCGATTGAATATCAATGTATTTCTATTTTGAAAGTGAGCTCTTAACGATGAATTCCAATAACCATTCAAAAAGAAACAATTCGAATAAATATCATACAGATTCCTATTATGAATCTGTCGTTTTAAATTATTCCACAGACTGCGCATTTGTCTATTCTTTAGAACGTAAAGTTTTTTTATATGTCAGCCCTGCTATATATAAATTAATCGGATACACTGTAGAAGAACTTTTAGAAAAAAGCTTCTCTTCTATATTTACTCCAAAATCAAACCAGCATGTTACTACCGAAATTGATCGGCGTATCTATCGCTTTCGAGAAGGTGAAAAACTGCCTGAGATTATTTACAGCACAAGTGATTTTGAAATATGCTGTAAGGATGGTTCCATTAAAATTCTTGAATTTTCCTCCACGTTATTTATGGATGAAGGGCAAAATGAAATTTTACTTTCTGGAATTGCCAGGGATGTAACTGCAAGGTATCAGTATGAAACTGATTTAATCCATCGCCTGAAAAAAGCACATCTTATCATAACAAAAAAAGAGCATCCCAAAGATGCTCCTTTTGATGTTCATATTTATTTTTTTCACAAGTTCCGTGTTTTAAAAAAGGATTCTTCTCAGCTTCATTGGCATACTTTAAAGAATGAAGAACTTTTTGCTTTCTTCCTTTCTTATAAGGGAAAGACTATTTTAAAGGATGATATTATTGATAACCTCTGGCCAAATCTTAATCTGCAAAAATCCAGTGCTTATCTGCATAATACACTTTATTCCATGAAAAAAGATTTGCAAAAAGCAAATATCGTATTCTCTACAAAATTCAAAAATAATAGCTACACCTATGAAATACAGAATTATACGTCTGATATCGATATATTTGAAACTTTATCAAACAAAATTGTACTGCCTTTTCATCACATAGACGAAGAATCAGTTGAATGTTTTGAATCACTAATTCGAATTTATCAAGGCGATTATCTTGACCTGAATGGTTATTTGTGGGCAATTCCAAAAAGTCTCGACTATTTCGAGAAGTTTAAGTCGGCTTCGTTAACCTTAGCAAAATACTATTTTATAAATCGAAATTATAAAGACACCAAACGCATTCTAAATAAGATTTTAAGCATCGATTATTTTGATGAATCCGTACATGAACTTTTACTAAAAGTATATTTGAAATCCAAAAATTTCACATCATTTATAGAACATTTTAATTCTATGTATGAAAAACTGTATCCAGAATGCCATACCAAGCCAAAGAAGTCTGTTCAAAAACTTTATGACACCTATTATCTTTTTGCCAAACGTTTTACTGAAAACAGTGCTGCTTCTTTTCCATGATGCTTCTTAATGTCTCTCATCTGCATTCTCATATTTTTCACAAAACCTTGCTGCAAAAGCTGGTTCTTCTCCTGCTACATATAAATGCGAAACGTCTCCAAATGAACTCATTCGAAAAGAGGCAATTCCTTCCTGCCTTTCCTCTGTCAGCAACGTGGATACAGAGGTCGGAGCAGCGCAGAGTCCATGCCACAGAGGCATTGGTGAAATTCCAAGTAAATGCGAAAGCATAACGCATTCCACTCCAAAGTGACAGAATAATACAATCGTATCTGAATTTGCATTTACTACTTCATAAACGTTATCTTTTCGAACATATCCATGTACTTTTAATATTTCATCTAATCCGTCATATACCCATTTTGCCTGTGCATAAACGTTTCCTTCTTCCATGCAAGAAACTGTATGCCAAAGATTTTTATCATAAAATTCTTCCCGTACGGTCCAGTCTTTTGGCAGCCAGTCCCAGGTACTGCTCTTTTCCATCTGCGTAGCCGGGTAAATGATAGGTGCTTTAAATTCTCTAAGCCATGGTAACTCAATCGCGGTACGATTCATCTTTTTTAAAGTTACAGCTGCCGTATCTTTTGCTCTTCCAAGAGGTGATACGTAAAATTGCTTCACATTTAATTTGCTGATTCTATCTGATAAATACTCTGCTTCGCGCCATCCTTTTTCCGTTAATGAATCAATTGAATAGTCTGGATCTCCATGTCTTATTATAAGTAATCTCATAGTTGTGCTCCTTTTTACATTCGTTATACTTTGGCATTTGTGGAACTATACGAAACCATGCAAAATTCATGATATATTAGGTGCATTTACCAAAAGAACGGCGACTTGCCAGTGCATTAAAGCCTTCTTTTGGTAATATTCACTTTGAAATTTCATATCAAATGAGTTACGCACGCAATTACCTGTTATTTTTATTGTATTATAGCACAATTTTCTTCTGTCTCTTTTAGCGAAACATAATATTTTATCATGGCTACAATTTCTGTTACACTGTACTTTGTCACATCCAGACATAAATCATAATTTTTTGCTCTGCCCCAGATTCTTCCCGTATAGTATTTATAATGCATGAAACGCTTTCTATTGATCATCCGTTCATATTTTTTTGCTTCTTCATATTCCATATGTTCCCGTTTCATGACGGTTTGTATTTTAAATTCTTCATTTCCATGCAGATAAATATGAATACAGTTTTTTTCTTTCCTTAAAATATAATCTGCGCATCTTCCGACAATAACACAGTTCCCTTCAGTTGCAACATCTTTAATGACTTTTTTCTCTACCTCATATAATTTATCCAGTTTTGTCTTATCATCACTGCCTACCTGATACTGAGAGAATAAATCATACAAAAAACTGTTTGTCATTTTTTCTTCCTGAACTTCGACAAATGATTCTGGTAAGTCGCTTTCTTTTGCTGTCAGTTCAATGATTTTTTTATCATAATAATTTAAATTTAGTTCTTTTGCAAGTTCCCTGGCTATATTTCTACCACCACTTCCAAATTCTCTGCTTATTGTAATTATAATATTATTCTCATCCGATTGCTGCGGCACTTGTGTTACTTCACCTGACTTTGAAGCCGCTCTTATTTCTGGTACAAAAATTGCTTCTTCCATAAATGTCAGTTTTCTTTTTAAAAATCTTGCTATCATTCCCACAAGAAGTGCTGCAATCACAGTTCCTTCTCTAACTCCTGCAAGTTTATGCAATGAAACAAATCCAATAGCAGCCGCAATCATAGTCATAGATGAATCAAATATTACCTTTGTCTTTCCAAAATCGGTATGAAACGTATCTGATACTGCACGTACAAAGGATTCGCCCGGAAGCATAACTACATTTGCAAGAACTTCCAGATAAACGCCAAAGCCTAAAATCCCACAGCCAATAATTAAAAACAAAAATTGTATGATGTAGCTATCTGGTTTCATGAACGATAAGAAGTTCATTGTCAAATCAATAAACCAGGAAAATAAAAATGAGACTGGTATTTGCAGTAAATACTGCTTTGGAAATTTTTTTCGAAGTAATAGAATTTGAACTATGATAAGACAAATACTCATATATAAAGTAAATGTTCCAAGACTTTTTGAAAATCCCAGGCTTAAGGTGTACGGGATACTTGAAATTGGTGAAGTTCCAAGATTGGCTTTTGTAATAAAGCTTACTCCAAATGAATTCACAAATAATCCGATCAAGAAAATAATATAACGTGTTACAAGTTCTTTTTTATTCACTGCATTCCCTCCAGATCTGCCATATTTCCATATATTTTTGTGAAAATATCTATAAATTCCTGTTTCTGGTCTATGCCGATTCCCGCAAAAACTTCTGATTCCAATTCTTGAAAGATAACAGCTGTTTTTTTTGCATATTCTTTTCCTGCATCTGTTAAAAACACATAACTGGAACGTCTGTTTTTATCTTTCGTTTTTCTTACTACAAGTTTTTTTTCTTCCATACGTTCTAATATTCCTGTCAATGTTGCAGGTTCAATCTGACATCCCAATGCCAGTTCTTTTTGCATGCTTCCATCGTGCAAGTTTAAAAAATCCAGTATTTTAGGCTGACCTGATGTTAATCCAATTTCTGTAAGTCTGTTAATTACCTTTTTATGAAAAAGTGATTGGTTTACCATGAGTAAATAATGAAAACTTTTATCCATAAATCCTCCATCTATTCTGATATTATTTTTAGTTTCCTAATAGTTAGCTTACTAACTTTATTTATTATATATAGAAAAGCAAAAAACATCAAGTTTGCACGGAAAAAAGAACAATATTTTCAAATTCACTTATTTGAATTTTCTTTTTCTTTTTTTCTGGTCATACCAGCTTCCTTTTTTTATTAAAAACATACAACTTGTACAAATAAGTTTTATCTTTTCGTTTATTTTGACATTTTTTACACATTATATTGCTTGTTTTTGAATTCTAATTTATAATAGAAGAAAGATACATTTCTATTCTTTTTTCTTCTGGTATGACCAGATGTTTTAAAAAAGCAAAAAGAAAGTGAAAGGAGCACTTAAGTGGAAGAAGTAAAAATACTTGAAATTAAAAAAAGTGTTTTCGAAGACAATGATTTAGAGGCGAATCGTTTACGTAAAGAATTAAAAGAAAAAAAGATTTTCTTATTAAACCTTATGTCAAGCCCTGGTTCTGGAAAAACAACTACATTAACGAAAACAATTTTACAGTTAAAAGACGATATTAAAATCAATGTTATGGAGGCTGATATTGACTCGGATGTTGATGCAAAGACAATACAGAAAACTGGAGTGAAGGCTATTCAGCTTCATACCGGAGGCATGTGTCATCTGGATGCTGAGATGACACGTCAGGGATTAGACGGACTAGATGGCAGTGATGTGGATCTGGTGATTTTAGAAAATGTTGGGAACCTGGTCTGCCCTGCTGAATTTGACACCGGCGCAGTTAAAAATGTTATGATTTTATCTGTTCCAGAAGGGGATGACAAACCTTTAAAATATCCACTCATGTTTTCCATCTGTGATGTGGTTTTAATTAACAAAATTGATGTCATGCCATATTTCAATTTTAATCTAGACAAATGTAAAGAATATATCAAACAAAGAAATCCAAATGCCAGAATAATTCCAATCAGCGCATTAACCGGAGAAGGTATCAAAGAATGGTCTGACTGGCTTTCAAATGAAGTAAAAACCTGGTGTAACTAAAAATACAAAAAAAGAGGATGTAAATATGAGTGAATTAAGACCCAAAATTGTAAAACTTGCAAAAATGGTCGGTGGAATTGCCGGTGTCATAAACAAGATTGACGAAAATACCCCGGAATATTATTCTTTAGACTGTGTCGTAACGGATGATATGGCAGATCTTGCCATGATTATTGGCTTGCGTAAGCCACGTACACTTGCATACATTTCAAAACATTCTGATAAACCTACAGATGAATTAACCGCATTATTAGACCAGCTTACTAATACTGGTGTTGTAAAAGTATGGACCGATAAAGAAGATAAGAAGGATCGTTATTTTGTAAATATCTTTGCTCCTGGTATGCTTGAAATGATGGTAAATAATCGGGAACAGCTTGCTGCTCATCCACAAATTGGAAAAGCATTTGAAGAATATACAAGGCTTCGTCTTGCACCTATGTCAGCTAAATTCCCACAAGGCATGGCTATGATGAGAGTTATCCCTGTGGAAAGTGCTATCAAAGATATTCCAAACACAAAACCTTGGGAACATCTTTCTTATTACCTTGACAAATATGACACTTTCTCTGTTTCCGATTGTTCCTGTCGTCAATCCAGACGTGTTATTGACGAAGGATGCGGACATCTTGAAAAAGATATTTGTGTTCAAATGGGAGAAGGCGCTGAATACTATATTCGTACTGGTCGTGGACGTCAGATTACAAGAGAAGAAGCGAAAGAAATATTAAAATTTGCAGAAGACAACGGACTTATGCATGAAGCTCCTCATACGGACGGTTTAGGAGAATCTGCTGCTATTTGTAACTGCTGTGCCTGTTCCTGCTTCTCTCTTCGTCTTGCAACTCTCTTTCACACACCAGATGCAATTCGTTCTAACTTTACAGCTGAAGTGACAAAGGACAACTGTGTTGCCTGCGGACAATGTGTTGAAAGCTGTCCTGCAAATGCTTTAAAATTAGGGACGAAACTTTGTGCCAAAGAACCAGTTGAAAAAGAAGAAGAAAAAACTGCCCGTGATCATGTATGGGGCGAAAAAGAATGGAATATCGACTATCGTGAAAACAGAGAAAACGTTTTGCCAGAAGGAACTTCTCCTTGTAAAACTGCCTGTCCTGCCCATATTGCAGTTCAGGGTTATATTCGTCTCGCTTCACAGGGAAAATATACAGACGCTTTAGAATTAATCAAAAAAGAAAATCCATTTCCAGCTGTATGCGGACGTATCTGTCCTCATGGATGTGAAAGTGAATGTACCCGTGGTGACATTGATGAAGCAATTGCAATTGATGAAATCAAAAAATTTATTGCAGATAAAGAATTAGACGGATCTATTCGTTATATTCCTCCAATGAGATACCATCTTGGTAACAAAGTAGCCGTCATCGGTTCTGGCCCTGCTGGTTTATCCTGTGCATATTATCTTGCAATTGATGGATATAAAGTAACTGTTTTTGAAAAACAGGAAAAGCTTGGTGGTATGTTAACACTTGGTATTCCTTCTTTCCGTTTGGAGAAAGATGTCATCAATGCAGAAATTGATATTTTAGGCGAAATGGGTGTTACTTTTAAAACAGGTGTTGATGTTGGAAAAGACATTACAATTGATGCTCTCCGCAAAGAAGGATATGAAGCTTTCTATCTGGCTATTGGTGCTCAGGGCGGCAGAAGTCTTGGTATCGAGGGAGAAGATGCCAACGGTGTTATTGCCGGTGTTGATTTCCTTCGCGATGTAAATCTTGGTAAAAAAGCCGATTTATCTGGAAATGTCGTAGTTATCGGTGGTGGTAATGTTGCTATTGATGTTGCAAGAACAGCTACTCGTCAGGGTGGTCAGTCCGTAAATCTTTTCTGTCTGGAAAGCTTAAGCGAAATGCCTGCTCTGCCAGATGAAATTGAAGAAGCGAAAGAAGATCATGTTACCTTTAATAATAGCTGGGGTCCAAAACGTATCCTTGTAGAAAAAGGAAAAGTTGTTGGTGTTGAATTCAAAAAATGTGTTAGTGTTTTTGATGAATCACATCGTTTTTCTCCAAAATATGATGAAAACAACACGATTACCGTGAAAGCTGATTATGTACTTTTATCTATCGGACAGTCCATTGAATGGGGTGATTTATTAGACGGATCCAAAGTAACTATGGGACGTGGTAACACTGCTCTTGTAGACGCTTTAACATGTCAGAGCAATCAAAGCGATATCTTTGTTGGCGGTGACTGTGCTACTGGGCCTAAATTTGCTATTCATGCAATTGCTGCTGGAAAAGAAGCTGCTATCTCTATTCATCGTTTTGTACAGCCAGGTCAGTCTCTTATCTATGGCCGTGACAAGAAAGAGTATCATGCTTTTGATAAGTCACAAATGGCAATTGGTGTTATGGATTTTGATACAACTCCACGTCAAAAGCCTGGTCATTCTTCAATAAAAAAAGGAACCTTTCAAGATGATCGCCTAACCTTTACAGAAGAACAGATGAAAAAAGAAACTGCAAGATGTTTATCCTGTGGAGCTGTTGAAGTAGATAGTTATATGTGTATCGGATGTGGTCTGTGTACAACGAAGTGCAAATTTGATGCAATTCATTTAAAACGTACGTATGATACACAGCCAGATACTTATGAAAAACTTCCTGTGAAAATTGCAGCAAATGCCATTGTAAGATCTGGTAAAATTGCAGCCACCTCCATAAAAGAAGGTCTGGGTAAAAGAGGTTAATATATGCATGAACTTGGTGTTTTAAATTCTATGGTGCATACCATTGAGCGTATCATCAAAGAAGAAAATTATACAACTGTCCATAAAATCGTTATTGAAGTCGGTGAATTGTCTGGTATTGTTCCACATTATCTGGAACAATGCTGGCCAGCTGCTTCTTATAAAACGTTTATGGCAGATACGAAACTTGAACTGATCGTTGTTCCTGGTATCGTAAAATGTCGTTCCTGTGGCAGAGTTTATAATGCTGTTTATAGTGATTTAGCATGTCCGGACTGTAATGGTACAGACATGGAAATATTACAGGGTGACGATTTGATTATCCAAAAGCTGGAATGTAGTTAAATAAGTTCTTTTTATTCCAAAACATGCTCCTTTGCAGATGACAGTTTTCTTAATTCTGTCTCCTGCAAATGGAGCATGTTTTTTTGACGATTTATTATTCTTTTGTCCTTTGTCTTTTATTCATATATCGGATACGTTTTACCTTCTCGAATAAAGACTGGGATAATATCCAACGGTGTATCTGCTTCAACATAAGTTCCACCATCAAATACTTCTTTCGAATTCGCATCTACCCATTTTATTCCTTTTGGAAGATATACACTTCTTTTTTTCATTCCTGCTTCCATAACTGGTGCAATTAATAAATCTTCCCCAAACATATACTGGTCTTCCAGTTCCCAGCAAATCGGATCCTTCGGAAAATCAAAAAACATTGGACGCATGACTGGAGCACCTGTTTTACTGGCTTCCAGCATACAGTGGCGAATGTAAGGGCGAAGTCTTTCACGGATGAATAGATATTTTTTCATGATTTCATAATTTTCTTCTCCAAAGCTCCATACTTCATTTGCCTGACCAGAAGTAAGCTGGCGTACTCCATCTATAAATTCTTCTTCTCTTTCATACCACGGAGAACGTTCTCCATGCATTCGAAAAACAGGGCAAAAAGCTCCCCATGCAAACCAACGCACTAATAATTCACAAAAGCCCAAGTCCTTAATATCTCCACCTAAAAATCCACCAATATCACAAGTCCACCATGGAATTCCTGCCATTCCCATATTTAAACCTGCCTGTAATTGTTCACGCATAGAACGAAAAGAAGAATAAATGTCTCCAGACCAGGTTAAGACACCATATTTTTGACTTCCAGCCCATGCACAACGAACCAGGTTTAAAATATCTTTTTCACCCTGGTCTTTTAATCCATCGTAAAACCCTTTTGCATACATAAGAGGATATATATTCGAGCACTGTAATGCTGTGCCCGCATAATAGCGGTAATTGTCAAAGTCATATGGACCATATTCTGGCTCCGCCTCATCCAGCCAGAAACAACGTATTCCATAATCATAGTAATTTTCTTTGCAACGATCCCATACAAATTCTTGTGCCTTTGGATTTGTCGTATCGTAAAAGATGGTATTACCCATCCAGGTCATATGATTAGAATTTCCCCGGTCTGCTGTAACCAGGTATCCTTCTTCCGACATCTGTGAAAAATTCTCGCTTTGTTCATCTACGGTTGGCCATACAGATACTGCAAGTTCAATGCCGAGTTCTTTTAATTCTTCTACCATTGCATGTGGATCTGGCCAGTCTCTTTTTTCAAATTTAAAATCTCCCTGCCTTGTCCAATGGAAGAAATCAATTACAATTACATCCATCGGAAGCCCTCTTCTTTTATGCTCCCTTGCAACAGCTAAGAGTTCTTCCTGATTACGGTAGCGAAGCTTACACTGCCAGTATCCCAGTCCATATTCTGGCATCACAGGACTTTGTCCCGTTGCTAAAGAATACTGGTATTCAATCTCAGCCGGTGTATCTCCTGCTGTAATAAAATAGTCCAGTTTCTTTGTGCTAAATGCATGCCACTGTGTTTTATTGCTTCCAAAAACCACTTCTCCGATTGCCGGATTATTCCAAAGGAATCCATAATTTCGACTGGACACAAAAAAAGGAACACTAGCCTGACTATTTCTGTGTGCAAGTTCAAGAATGGAACCTTTTTTATTTAAATTCTTTTCCTGATACTGCCCCATACCAAAAATTTTCTCATCTTCAAAAGCTTCAAATCTGGCTGTTAATTCATAATCCGTGCTGGCAGTAATTGGTTTTAATTCTCTTGCTGCAATGCGCAATGGAACACAATAACGATTTATATGATCACGGTTTCTCCAGTATTCTTCCGTTAGTAGTTCTCCTTTTTGATTATAAAAAGAAATCCATCCCTCATAAGATACTTTTGCTGTTATCTTCCCATTTGTAATGCTTGCCTCTCTAGCCGTCTGATGGTATTTTTCATATTCATCTGATTGATACCATGGATCTGTAATATCTACCGTCTGAAAAGAAATATCTGCTTTACAGTCCACTACTTTTTCTGTCAGAGCCCATTCATTTTCATCCATGTTTGCCTGAGCACTCATACGTACTCTCAGTGAATTTTCTCCCCATGGCTCAATCCATATAAACGTATTCCCTTGTGTAATAACAAGTTTATTATCCTCTTGTTTTAAGCGCATAAAAACCTCCTGAATTTTAAAGTTTTTTGTATATTGTTTTTTTGCATATTGCTTCTTTAATCAGTATAATGCTTTTTTTATTACTATGCACATAAAATCAAGTATATTTCGTATCTTGATGAGATTATTTTTTAGTTTTTTTCTGTCTTCCAGAATTTGTAGTAATTTATATATACGTTTGCAAAATTTGCCATTTTAAACAGTAAGTCGTTGAACGTTCAGAAGCACGAAAGCTGCTACTGTATTAAAGCACAATCAAAACTTCCTATTTGACCTTAGGTAAACTTCGATTGCAAAAATGAAATGGCTTCGATTTCTGTATCCTTCGTGTTTCACTTGAAGTTTGTGCAATTCCTTGGAAGAAGCAAAAGACTTTTGACTTTCAATTTTTAAATTTTGAATTTCTCATGCTTTACCTTAGATAAAAGGTAAAATAATATGTGTCCAGATATAGCTAAATGGCATAACCAGTATCATTGCAGGAATCATATCTGCAATTGGAAACTCCTTTATTTTTATCATTCGAAATCCAGTCGCCAGCATTAATAATCCACCGCATGCTTTAAAATCGGCAATCATATCTGGTGTCGTTAAGGGGTAAATCTGTTTTGCACAAAAAAACAAGACCAGAAAGATTAGGACTTGTGGAATTGCGACTGCTGATACCACCAAACCAAGTGTACATGCAAAAATAGATGCTGTAAAAAAATCTAAAATTGACTTTGATATTAATATTGTTTGATCCCCAGTCATACCTGCATCAAGTGCTCCGTATATTCCTGTGCCACTTGCACAGAACAAAACAATAATTGTGACAAGAATCGGCAAAAATTCTTCATCAGATAAATCTGAATTCTGATTTTTAAATATAAAAGCAATCGGTCTTTGCAACAGCATTGCTCCCGTATTCACCCAAATACCAAATTTCATAAACAGCCCCACTCCTGTTCCAATTACAACTGCGAAAATAACGGCAGGCATATTTTTCATTAACCCAATGGAACTGATTCCCATTCCCAGCGAACATACTCCTAGTATTAATGTTATTTTTTCTTTAAACTCTTTTGTTAATCGTTTTCCCGCAAATGTACCTGCTAATCCACCTAAAAATACTGCTAATGCATTTATAATTACTCCTGTTGGCATTTTTCCCTGCTTTCTATTACATAATTATACTATTATATCTGGCAAATCAGATGAAATCAATTCTAGTTTTGTGATATACTATTCCATATTGGAATATTTGACGTAATAGAAAGGATTTTTATGAATCATTCACAATATCAGTACTTTGTCGATTTAGTAAATACTAAGAATTTTACAGAGACTGCAGAACATTTCTTTACTACCCAAAGTAATATTTCGAAACAAATCAAGTCTTTAGAGACCGAATTAAATGTTATATTATTTGATCGTTCTCACAGACTAATTTCGTTAACAAATGCAGGTGAAATTTTTCTTTCTTATGCCCTTTTAGTTCTTGCTCAGGAAAAAGAATTACAATCTGTATTAAAGCCTTATCAGCTCTCAGAAGCAAATGAATTATGTATTTGTGCAATTCCAGTTATGACAACTTACAATATACCAAATCTATTTGCCACATTTCAAAAGAAATATCCCAAAATACATTTAAGCATAAAAGAAATGGAGACCATTCAAATTCTAAGCCAGCTTGACTCTGGACTTTGTGATATTGCATATCACAGAATTTTTAATTTTGATGAAAAAAAATATGAAAAAGTTACTTTAGCAAAAGATTTTTTTGTAGCCGTATTGCCAATACAGCATCCCCTTGCGAAAAAAGAATTTCTTTCTTTATCCAACTTAAAAAACGAACATTTCTACCAGCTGGATCAAAGCACACAGCTGATGGATCAGTTTTACATACTCTGCAGTGAATCCGGTTTTCAGCCAGATTTAGTTTATTCCGGTACCAGAATTGATAATATTTTAGATTTTGTTTCCAATCAGATGGGTGTTTCCTTACTTATGAAAAATTCTATTCCAATAAACACTTATCCAGACATATGTATCCGTTCTCTTGAACATACAATACAAAGTGAGTTAGTTTTTATACGAAAAAAAGATACTACCCATTCTTTTACAAGTAATATCTTTTGGAATTTCATAAAAAAACTTGTATCCACTGCATAAGGGATACAAGTTTTAGTAAATACAAAATACTATTGCTATCTTTTTTATTTCTCGTAAAGGAATTTTTCTGGCAATGTTACATGAAAATCCTTTGCAAGCTGGCGAAACTGTTCTGGTGTAATTGTCTGTCTTTTGGTATTTGTTATTGATAATGTTTTTACCAGAATTTCAGCTGATTTTTCAATTGTATGCATAAGTCCAAATGTCAGATCAAAATCCTCTCCTGCACAGAAAATCCCGTGATGTGCCCAGATTGCTGCATCATACTTTTTCATCAATTCACTTGTTGCAACTGCGATATCTCTTCCTCCTGGAACCATCCAGTCAACAACACCAATTCCATCTGGGAATACAACTGGACATTCTGTGGCCATTTCCCAAAGTTCTCTCGTAAAGACTTCATCTTTCAGTGGAAGTACAAATGTTAATGCAATGATATTTGTTGTATGAGAATGGTATATGACACGATATCTGCCATCTGTAGCAAGCATTTTCACTTCATGGTTCATTAAATGGGATGGGAGCTCACTTGTTGGTCGTCCGCCATTTACAAGTCCCCAGCAAATACGATAATTTTCACCTGTTTCATCTATTTCAATAATGCCAATGGAATCTTTTGGATTTGGTAATACGTTGCGGAAATATTTTCCACTTCCGGTTACAAGAAAGAATTCTTTTGCCAGTTTCGGAACACTGGCGCCGATTGCTGTCCATGTACCAGAAAAATTTAGTGCTTCTTTCACAGAAACCACTTCTTCTTTTTTCATACGATAGCTTAAATTTCCACCATTTCTCTCATGCCAGCCCTGATTCCATCCATCATTAGCCATATTCATAAAGCCCTTTACAAATCCTGCCTGTAAAACATCCATTTTCTTTCCTCCTGGAACTTCTTTTTCTTCGTCTTATATATATGTGTTTTAGCGTCTGTTTCTTTTGTGATATTTCTATTATAGGAATCTACCAGCAAAAAAAAAAGAACACTTTTTGTTTAAAAAAGTGTCCTTATTTGCTTCTATTGTATTCCTTTTATCTGGGCTGCCTTTTGCCAGTATTTTTCTGATACTCTTATTTTATTTATCCTGACTTATCCTTGCAGTCCATCGGATTGGCGTTGCATATTTTCTACGACCACATCATATATATCTCCTAAAGAAGCTGCATATTCTAATACTTCCCAAGGCGAATTTGTATGGAAGTGAATTTTTATCAATTCGTCATCTCCTACTGCCAACAAAGAATCTCCCTTTAGATTTGTTGTAATATAATGATTAATCTCATCCTCTGATAAATTATGTCCTTCGATTAATAACTGCGTGTCATACTTATATTCAATCATATTTTTTTCCCTGATATTCAAACGTTTCTCAAAAACTGCATTTAAACGCTTCTCTTATCAATATCCTTTCTTTTTAATCCATTCGCTTTTACTTCTTCATTCATTGTTATTCTTGGGTTATATAGTTCTTAGGTTATATAGCATTTACTTTATGAATTAACTGATAAAAAGCATCTTCAAACTGTTTATCGTCTTCCTTCGTTCTTTTTTTCGGCCCTTTTGTATGATTTTTTTTGGAAGCCATACGTGCTTTCTTTGCTGTATGCCGCTCCATCAAAAGCCTGTCTATATTTTCTTCTGTATACCATCTTCCAGATTGATGGATTGGAAATGCGCTTTTTGACAACGCCATTGCTGCTACTCCATAATCCTGTGTAACAACAATGTCATCCTTCCTGCATAAATTCACAAGTGCAAAATCCACGGCATCTGCACCTGCTCCTATCACTTTTATTTCACTATATTCCGAATATAGAACATGATTTGTATCACATAATAAAATAACGGCTATTTTATATTCTCTGGCAATGCTTTCAATTATTTGTACCACCGGACATGCATCTGCATCGACTAATATTTTCATATTCTCCATTCTTTCTTATACAAAAAGTGGTTTGATATTATTTTCAATAACTACTGCAAGCTGTTCAAGACCTGCCTGGTCTGTTTCATCAAATCTTTCAAATGTTGTGCTGTCAATATCCAAAACTGCAATAACCTCACCATTCTCATGAATCGGAATTACAATTTCAGCATTTGTATTACAGTCACATGCAATATGTCCCGCAAATGTATGAACATCTGCAATACGTTTCGTTTGTCCCTCTGCTGCTGCAGTCCCACAAACGCCTTTTCCCATCTTGATTTCCACACATGCTAATTTCCCCTGAAACGGTCCAAGGTAAAGAGTATCCCCTTTTCTTAAGTAAAAACCAACCCAGTTTATATCATGTAATGTGTCCATTAGAACAGAAGAAATATTGCTCAAACTGGATATGAAAAATTTATCATCTTTGACAAGTGCAGTAATTTGATCTCTTAGCAGGTCATACATCTCTTTTTTGTCTGCCGTATTTATATTTACTTCTTTGCTCATCTTACTTCCTACCTTTTCGTCTGATTACTTTTGATTAAATAAAAAGGAACTACTATGATTCAATACCAAATTGTACCATACCTGCAAATGAAAAAAAACTGTAAAAACAGTTTTGAATCACATTTTTACACTTACGCAAAAATGATTCTTATTTGTTTCCACAGTTTAGATTCAGACAGACCTAAATTTTTTAACAATTTCCTTTTCCATCTATTGAACATGCATCTTTTGCAATTTTCGGCTTCTTTAAATTCAAAATTTCATATACATTAAAAGTCTTTGTCTTATCTTCCAATATAAAAAAAGGGATTCCGATACGACCTTCCTTTTTTACTTCATCAAACATTGCTTCATGATCTCTATAAGATAAAAATTCTTTCATAAGCGCTGTTGATGTTGTAATGTCTTTGATTTCCAGTTCAATTGATGTTTCATTTTTTAATATTTCTTTGGCTTCTCTGCAATTAATACAAAATTCTCCACCATACATTGTTATTTTCATATGTATCATCCTTTCTTTGTTTCCAGGATATCTGAAACTTTTATGGCTGTATAATAACACGTTTTAATTCATTTGTCACTATTTAATTGTATGAATTCTATTTGATCTAATTGTGTAAATGTTATTCAGTTTCATCATATATACGATGTTTCGTTTCATTGTATACATAATATTTGAATTTAAAGTTTATTCCTCATAACATATTCTTTCCACTACTGTATATTTCATCATTTTCCTGTAATGATATACTGGTATTACAACTGCTATAAGTAATAAGGCCGGAAATGCACAGATACTCGCTATCAAAGAAAAATGATAGGTAAAATAAAATACGCTTCCTATCGTACTTTTTACAACATACGATGTAATAATAATTCCTATTGTATTTGCAAGCATAAATGCAGTCATTAAATAGATCATTCCTTCATATATAAGCATTCTTTTCATTTGCCTCTTTGTCATTCCAATCGCTTCAAATAAAGCCAGTTCATTTCTCCGACTTACTACAGACATTGAGATTGTGTTAAAGAAATTCAAAATACCAATCAAAAAAATGATAATACCAAGTGACCCTAATACAATATAGTATGTACTTGCAAAACTCTCACAATTACTTTTTAATGTATCTCTTGATGTAATATATACTGGCTTATCTCCCTTTTTTATATATGTTTCAAGCCAATGTTTAAATGTTTTATGCTCATTCTTTTTAACATTGATACCAACTACCATAGCAGACGAATTCTGACTTGTACGAACATACTCTCTCTCAGGAAGAATAAAGTGGTACGAAAACCATGAATTACTGCCATAAGGATAATCTAAATCGTATGGCATACTTGCATTTGCTAATACGGTATATTGTTTTATAACATTATTTGGAAATTCAATCTTAATTAAATCTCCCGTATGATATAACTCACCAAATGGATGATAAAAAGATTCTATGATTACATAATTTCCCTGATTAAATTTTTCCCAGGAAACCTGATTCTGAAAGATCTGTAACTTATTGAAAACTCCTTTTGTAATTCCTAATATATTTGATTCTCTTTGATTTTGATTTAACATATCTTTCTCTTTTTGCATATCATAAGAACTATGTATCTTTTTTTCTTCTAATTTGCCAATTAATTTTAATAAGTTCTGCTTTTCATAGGCAGCAAGTGTATGTTCTGATGTTGTATTATATACTTTTGATATATTTTTTACCTCTGGTCTTTGTTCTAGTGCTTTTTGAAATTCTGGAGATATCGCCTTCAAATTTGCCGTTTCCAAAGAAGATGTAGCCCCACTTATGTTAAAATCGGAGGATATATATGCTGCTATATATTTGTTAAAATCATATCCTCTCCACATAATATAAATACAATTCAAAATAATAATAGGCAGCATAAGAGATACTATTACAATACAAAATCTTAATTTGTTCCGTTTTATGTTTTCAAAAGCAAATTTAAAAAGTGATATTTTTTGTGAATTTTCAACCTTTTTATTCCATAATTCTTTACTGATTTTCTCTGCTTGTTTTTTCTTTTTATCTTCTCTTTGCAGAAAACATGATTTTTGGATTTTTTCCATATTATTTGAATTTTCCTGATATTTTAAAGCTTCAATCGGTGTTAATCTTTTTACGATTTTGCTGGGTTTTAAGCATGCAATATAAACTGTTATCATCGAAAACATGGCACTTAATATCATGATCACCGGGTTTGCCATAATATAAATCTGCATTTTCTTATCTTCATCCTGCGGAATCAAATAAGGCGTCATTGATTTTCCAGCAAAATAACCAATAAGAATTCCGATAGGAATCGCAATCAGACATAAATATAACGCTTGATTTAGCACGATACGCTTTAGCTGTCTGCCTGTTGCGCCAATATTTTTCAGCTGTCCATATGCCTTTATATCATTTTTAACAGACATTTGAAATACATTATATATGATTAAATATCCAGAAAGGAAAATAACCAACAATGCTAAAATCGCTCCTATATAAGAATAGGAATCTTCATCGAAATAATCATAAGCTGGATTTAAACTTATATTTGCACCACTTTTAGAAATTCCATATTTTTTATCCAAGGTTTGTACGATTTTTTCTAATCTAAAAATATGATTTACCCAAAGACTTAAATCATATCCTCCTTCTATATCTCCATTCCTTCGATTTTCGTTTACCAGCTGTTTTGCATTTTGTGTGCAAAACAACTGTGAAACCCATCCTTCCTGAGCCAGAAACAAAGAATCTCCTTTCCAATATCCACATAAGGTAAATTCTTTGTTAATTTTTTTCCCTGATAGTGTCATTTGTAAATTTACTTTTTCTCCGATTTTATGTGGAATTCCCATAAAATCCAATGTGATTGTACTCAAAGCGATTTCATTTTCATTTTTGGGCATATGTCCTGTTGTAGGATAAGACATAAAACTTTTTGCACCATTGAAATTTGCATATCGGATTTCTGTTTGAGAAGTTTTCAATTTTTCATTATCAGCGGTTGTAAGATAAATTGTATACCCATACTTTTTAATTGATGAATCTGAAATTATCCTTTTGAATTCAGCTTTTGTAAGGTCTTTTATATCAATATGACTGGTTGACATTGTATTCCGCTTCATTTGTTCCTGAGAAGACTTAAAAATTGATAGTCCGGCAATAAAAAGTACAGAAAACATAACTGTTGTTAAAATGATGGCACAAATTGATATTATATTCCTATGCTTATTCATTTTCAGAAAACGTTTTGTTATAAGATGTAACGATGACTGATTTTCTACTTTAGTCATTCTTATCACATCCTCTCACAATTTTTCCATCTTCCATCTGCACAATTCGGTCTGCAAGCTGAGCCACTTCTTCATTATGCGTTATCATGACAATTGTCTGCTGGAAACGGGTACAGGTTACTTTTAGTAAACTTAAAACATCCTGACTGGTTTTGCTGTCTAAATTTCCTGTTGGTTCATCTGCTAATAGTATTGTTGGCTTAAATGCTAGCGCCCTTGCAATAGCAACTCTTTGTTGCTGACCGCCAGACAGCTGATTCGGGTAAGCATCAAGTTTATCTTTAATCCCCAGTGATGATATGACTTCATAAACATAATCCCGGTCTACCCTTTTTCCATCCAAGCTTATTGGCAGGGTTATATTTTCCAGTACTGAGAGCATTGGAATCAGATTATAATTTTGAAAAACAAATCCAATATTCCTTCTTCGAAAAATCGTACATTCTTCATCATCTAATTGGTTTAAATAAATTCCATCAATTACAATTTCTCCACTTGTTGGTTTATCCAATCCTCCCAGCATATGCAAAAGTGTTGATTTTCCACTTCCACTCGTTCCCACAATTGCCAAAAATTCTTCTTTTTCAACTTTTAAATTTATCCCATCTAATGCTTTCACCAAAGTATCATTTGCACCGTAATACTTTTTAATTTCCTGTGCGATTAAAATTTCCATCTTTCTCTCCCTTTTCTTTCATCTTTTTTTCTTACAAGCAAAAAGTCTGTATTGCTAACAACACAGACTATATCTTAAAAAAGTTTCCAGAAAATATCCATAAAATCACAATTTTGATACATTTTACTTTTCATTATTTTTCAGCACTGGCTGTGCTGGTAAAAACACGGAAAATGTACTTCCCTCATTTACTTTCGACTTAACTTTCATATAAGCACTTTCATTTTTTAATATTTCTCTTGAAAGATATAAGCCTAAACCCACACCACTTTCATCCCTTGTATTTTCACATCGGTAAAACCTTTGAAATATCTTTGAAATATCATCGTGTGGAATCCCTATCCCATTATCCGAAATATCAATGCGCACAAACATCGTATATTTAGAAATTTTTATTTCTACAAATCCCTCTTTTGGAGTATATTTAATCGCATTATCCAGAATGTTAAAAATCGCTTCTTTTGTCCACTTCATATCAAAATATGCATATATGTTATCGATATATTTCTCATAGCAGATTTGCACACCCTTTTCTGTTGCTTTTAAATATGCCTGATTGTATACCGCTTCCAAAAGTTCATTTACGTATTCTTTTTTTGATTCTGTGGATATGATTTTATTTTCAAGTCTGGAGGCTTTTACCATTGCTTCTACCAGAAATTCTAATTTTTGTGCCTGATTATAAATTGCCTGCGTATAGCGTTTTTGCCTTTCTCCCAGCTCTGCTTCCTCTAATAGTTCTGTATAGAGTAAAATATTCGATATCGGGGTTGTTGTTTGATGTGATATATCAGAAATTAATGACTGAATATCATTTTTTTGCTTATTTAAATTTTCTCCTAACATAGCACTATCCTTCAAAAATCTTATAAATGCATTTTCTGTTGCGGATAGATTACTTTCATCAATCGAACTTCTTAATATCGTTCCATTTCTTGCGTTATCCAGCATTTGTGTTAAACTTCGGAATAATTTCTTTTCTTTTGAACAAAAATAAAGATATTCGCATATACTTAAAACAAGAAATAGCACTAATACAATTCCATATTTCATTTATACCACCCATGCATATCCCAATCCGTAAATTGTTTTTATTCTATTCTCTCCATCCTGACGATTTCCTAATTTATCTCTTAATCGTTTCATCGTAACTGTTAATGCATGTTCCTCAACAAATTCTGAATCACATGACCAAGCTACTTCCATTAATCTTTTTCTTGGTATTGTAATTCCCTGGTTATACGCAAGAACTTTTAATAATTTTTGTTCTGTCTTACTCAATTCAATGTTTATCTGCTTCACATAAAATATCATGTTTGAAAAATCAAAGTAAAAATCCTCTCCCTGAATAACTTCTCCTTTATCTTTGATTTTAACTTCTATTGCAACTGTGTTTTTGATTTTTTCAATATTTCGAATCTGCACATTTACTCTTGCTCGAAGTACCATCAGACTAAATGGTTTTGTAATATAATCATCTGCTCCCAATTCCAGTCCTAAAACAATATCATTTTCCAAATTATTAGCGGTTAATAATATTACTTTCATATCTTTATACGTTTTCTTTACAAATTTTAAAATATCAATTCCATTTCCATCTGGAAAATTAACATCAAGAATCAGAAAATCAATTGTTTCTACACTTAGTTTTTCAATTGTTTCTTTCCATGAATAACTAGCCACAAAAACTCTGTCTTCATTAGCCAATGCATATGAAATACCTTCATTTAATCTGATATCATCCTCTGCAATCAAGATTCGCATAATTGATTTCCTTTCATTTTTCCTGTGTTCGTTTTTGTTTCATTTCTTCTAAAATTTCTTTTGCTTTTTTCACATCATAATTTGTTTCTTTTAAAACAAGAGCGACCATGTCATAACCAAACAATGGCGTATAGGCCGTAGCAAATGCAAACGATTCATCTAAGTGCCTTTTGCACTCATTTTCATTTACTTCAAGGGTTTTTATACATTTATCATCAAAGGCATGAACTGCGTGCAATAGTAAATGAAGACTTTCTAATAAGGATTCTGCAATCAAAGGCAAAAATGCATTCAGCTCAAACTCTCCATGCGCAGCCGCCATTGAAATTGCATTGTCATTTGCCATTACTTTCATTGCCACCTGCATTACCATTTCTGGTATGACGGGATTTACTTTTCCTGGCATAATGGTACTTCCCATCTGAAGCTCCTTTAATCTGATTTCAGCAAATCCACCTTTGGGTCCAGAGTTCATTAGTCGCATGTCATTTGCTATTTTTATCAAATTTACTGCAAGCGCTTTTAGTAATCCTGATACTTCTACAAAAACATCATTATTCTGCGTAATATCCATTGGATATTCTGCTGAGGAAAGCCCTATATCCGTTAGATTTTGAATCTCTTCTAAAACGCCAAAACGATATTTTCGTTCGGCATTATTTCCTGTTCCGACCGCAGTTCCTCCCAAATTTACCTGGCGCAGTCTTTCTTCTACTTTGTATAAACGCCACCTGTCTCTTGCAATTGCCTGCGCATATGCTCCAAACTCCTGCCCCATGGTGATTGGAACTGCATCCATAAATTCTGTTCTTCCTAATTTTTTTACTGCATCATACATGTTTTCTTTTTTTTGAAGTTCTTCCTGTAAGTGAGCACATGCTTCGCTTAGCTGCCTTAATTTTTCAATCGCGGCAATTCGTAATGCTGTTGGGTATACATCATTCGTAGACTGTCCTCTGTTCACATCATCTAAAGGATGTATTTTATCATATTCCCCTGCCGAATATCCCATATTTATTAATGCAAGATTACAGACTACTTCATTTACATTCATATTCGTAGAAGTTCCTGCTCCACCCTGTAACGCTTCTGTCTGAAAAAAAGAATCTGCCTTATGCTGTAAGATTAGATCACATGCTTTCTCAATCGCTTCATAAACACCATCTTTACCAATCTTTAGTTTCTGGTAAGTAATGGCTGCCGCCTTTTTTATCTTTACAATTGCATATATCAATTCTAAATTCGTTTTTTTATGTTCCAGTGAGAAATTATTTATTGCCCGCGCTGTCTGAATTCCATACAAGGTTTCATCGGATAAATTTATTTCACCTATATTATCTTTTTCAATTCGCATAAACATCCTTCTTTATTTTTCAAATCCAGACTAAATCTGGGTTCATTTTTTATGAAGTGCAATAGGATACTGATTTTTCTATTTTAATCAGTTTCATCTTCTAATTCTGCATGCAATGCTGGAAACATCTCCACACTTCTTTTTAAAATCCCCTGCATATATGCAATTAGAATGCCATAATTTGTAAATGGAATCTCCTGATCCTGTGCACACTTCTGCCGATACTTCATTTCTCTTTCATTTAACATACAGCCACCACAATGCACAACCAGTTTATATGGTGATAGATCATCTAAAAATCCTGTTCCTGAAGTAAATTCAAATGTAAGTTCTTTTCCTGTATAGTTTTTAATCCAGCGAGGAAGTTTTACCGTTCCGATATCATCACACTGTCTATGATGTGTGCAACCCTCTGAAATCAGAATTTTGTCTCCATCTTTTAAAGAATCAAGGGTTTTTGCACCTTGAAGTGCTGTTGCAAGTACACCTTTATAGCGTGCCATTAAAATAGAAAAAGAAGTTAACCAGATATCTTTTGGCGTATCTGCTGAAACTTTTGCAAATACCTGACTGTCTGTTATAACAAGCCTAGGTTTCTTTCCCAAATTTTCCAATGTCTCTTTAAGTTCAAATTCTTTTACAACAATTGCGGTTGCATCTGATTCTAGAATATCACGTATCGTTTGTTGCTGAGGCAAAATCAGCCTGCCTTTTGGTGCCGCCTTATCAATTGGTATCACTAGTACAACAAAATCTGATGGATGGATAACATCTCCAACAATCCGAAATTTGTTTTCCTCTTTTTTCGATAGTTCTGCTATTTTTTCTTTGAGCAATTCCACATTTTCTTTTGTAATGGCACTTACTACCATTTGATTTTCCTGTGTCATAAGCAGTGCCTTTTTTGCTTCATCCATTTTGTCACTTTTATTATAAACGATCATATATGGTATTTCTTTTTTAAAAAAACGTTCACATAAGCTCTCGTCTTCTTTGGAAATTCCAACGACTCCATCCACAATTAAAACTGCCACATCTGTTTTATTTAATACCTGATAACTTTTTTTTACTCGTAAAGCACCAAGTTCTCCTTCATCATCAATCCCCGGTGTATCAATTAAAACAACTGGTCCAATCGGAAGCAATTCCATAGATTTATTCACAGGATCTGTCGTTGTTCCTTTTACTTCTGATACGACTGCAAGATCCTGATTGGTAACTGCATTCATAACACTTGATTTTCCTGCATTTCTTTTTCCAAAAAAAGCGATATGCACTCTCTCGGAAGAAGGTGTTTCATTTAATCCCATAATCTGCTCCTTCGCTTTCTATGATTCATCCGTTAATTGTAGTATATTTCATTTTTCTTTGCAATTAAAGTAAGCTTCCTTCTATCCATGCGTCAAAAAAAATACATAGGATTGATTCAAACCATACTAAAATCATACATTAATTTTTTCCCAGAAAATAAGTATAGTTTCTTCCGGTTCCTATCTCTTTTGATGAGGATTTATCTAATAGCATAAGCGCTATCAGGCAGGATTGTAATTGTTCTGCCATCAAGTCTACATTAAATTTATCTATTTCTCTTGTTTTACTATTTGTCAAAAGATAATCTGGCATTGGTATAAATCCAATTACTGGTATTTTCTCTTCAAATAAGGGCTGGCTTTCTCCGAATTGGAATTTATTATGTCCTTTTAAAAATACCGTTCGGTTTATTTTGCGGTGCTCGATTGCATGCATCCAGACCTTTTGCATAAAGGTATTGTTTACATATACATATTCACTTTGAATTTCTCCAGTTGCCTGATAACCATCTTTGGTGTCTTTCCACTCCATGGCTCCGAGATGCTCCACCGTCAACCCAGCCACTGCTCTTTTATGTCCGTCTTTTCCATCCCATAGTTCTTTATGATCCATAAGCCATCGCGAGGTTGCCTGCGAGGTGCCTTTAAAAACCGGCAACCGAAAATGTCCCGTAACAAAAGCAAATATAAGCGTTTTTTCTGGTTTTTCCTCTTTTAAGTAGCGAATCATAGACAACATTGCAATTGCTCCATTTTCTTCTACTACATTCACTCCATCCGTATGTGAATTAATAAGAATCACCTCTGATGGATTTTTTCCTTCTATTTCTACGTAAAATGATTCTGTTGAAGCTCCTTTTTCCTTTTCTGCTTCTAAAATCAAGCTTACTTTCTTCTTATTTTTTGCCGCTGCAATTAATTTTTCTCCCTGTATCGAGTCAACCCATACTGCCGGTATATCAGCATAATCGGAAGTAAATGGTAAATATTGGTCTTTTCCTTTTTCCTTCGACACACCTTTCCATACAAAAATCACTGCTCGTATACCTGCTGCTTTTAATTTTTTCAAATCTGGTGTCCAAAGTGTTGATGATATCACAAGATCCCCATCACTTGGTGTTAACTTTGTATCCTGCGGATATGCTCCCACAACATTCATTATAAAAGGCATTGGTATGGATTTTGCATTATCAATTTCAATTACTGCTATTTTTCCAAAAGCTTTTTTATAATTATGCTTTTTCACATAAGTAAGCTCACCAGTAACTCCCTCTTTATTTGTTTCTCCAGAATAGGGATAGACAGATGCTAGTTCAATCTTTTCTTCTTCTGAGTATAGAGAAGCAGTCTTTTCCTGCCAACGGTCAAATGTATATTCTTTTTTATGAATTATAAGTCCCATCCACTCAATTTCATTTTCCAACCAGCTGACAAAATTTTTGTGTCCTTTTGAACCTGTAGTTCTTTCCCCAAAAGAATTCATTTTTGCAATATCCTCTTGCAGTTTTTCTTTAGAATCTATTTTTTCTTTCTTTATGTTTACAACATTTTTCATTTTAAGAACCTCCTTGAAATTGCATCTTAAATCGCTATTTGAATATAGTATATTTATTTATGTAGCGAACTTCAAGTTAAAATCATCATTGCGAACATAAGAAAGAAAACTGTAATGTTCTATTATCAAACTCTTTTACCTGAAAGTACAAAAACTTGTCTAATAAAGAAATTATTTTACTTTTCTATAAAGCAACTTATATCCTCACGCATGGAATATGGAACTTTTTTATCACAGGTGCCAAGTCTGAATAACATCTGAACTGTCCCGTTTGCTGGTGCATATTCTTTTTTAAATGAATTATAAAGTTCAGACATTGCAGGATATTCCTCTAACACCTGGCTTAATGGCTGCATAACCAGTTGGTTCCTGTGGGCTTCAAGTACAAGCCGGCTATATAACATTCCACTTTGCACCTGCATGGTTCTTGAATTTGCACTTGTTGTAATGATGGCATATGCTGGAGTATTATCTACAGATGTTTTTGTATACTGAATAAAATTATTGGAAGCTGCTTTTCCGGAATTTAATGAAGGAATTATCGTTAGCAATGCTTGCAAAATGTCTCGTTTTATTCCCATGACTCCCTGACCTTCTACGGAATATCCAAATCTGTATTTATTTTTTTGATATTCATTGGCACGAAATATTTTATTTGATTCTTCCATTGCAGTACTATTTTGAGCTTCTACTCTGGCACTTTTTATTGCATAATTCGAAATTGTTTCCAAATCACTTTTATTTTGAAAAATTTGCAAGCCAGTGCTCTTATCTCCCTGAATGGATAATAAATTTTCTATTTGCATAGCTGTTAATTTTTTACTTTCATAGGCATTTCTGTTCGTATCTGGATAAAATATATCCTGATATCTATTTAATTGTTTCGTTTCCACTGAACTTAATGTGAGCATTGCCACTGGCTTTTTTTGCATACTTTCTTTCAAATGATTTTCATCATATTCACCATCTGGAAACAATTCTATACTACAAGTATATCCAAACTCCAGCCCTGCCTGCCTTACATATTCTAAAAATGTTCCTTGTGAAATCATCATCTGTCTAGCCTTTGGATCTGCACCTGGTGTCAGTTTCGTTTCATCTGCAAATAAGTAAAATATATGTTTATTGTCTTTATTTAAAACAATTTTCCACGGTTGCATATTATGATTACTTGCTGCTAAAATTCCTACTGCGCATAACTTTTCCCTTGGATCTGCGTATGCAGCTGCATAGGATTTATTCCATGGTTTTAAATACTCTTTCTTCATATAACCTCCACTAAGTAAACAGAAGATAGCGCCTATAATAAAGCAACTGACAATTATCAAACCTGCCCAATTTTTCCACCTTTTCCTATGAACTTTTTTCATTTCTCTTTTACTTTCCTTTATAATCATATTTTTCATTTTTTCTTTTTCCACCTTCATATCCTTTTTTACTCCTCCAAAATCAAAATGCTTTTTAGTAATAAATCAAACCCGCTCTGTAAAAAATCTTTTTCTTCTATATGATGATAGTCTTTTATGTACTGTGACTTTTTCATTACTGTGTTAAAAATACCCAGTGTCGATGCCCATAAAATTAGCGCTGTCTTTTCTATATCCAGTGTCTTACAAAATCGTTTTTCTTCTATCCCTCTTTTTATAATATCTGCCATATACTGGAATATTTCTTCTCCAAGCTGGTAACATTCTTTCTTTATCAGCGGATCAACGTTTTCATCTTCTACCGACTTTGATGTTTCATAAGTCATAATTGAAATAAAATAAGGAAACTGTTCTACTTTAAAACGATAAAACGACTGAAACAGAATCTGTAGTTCTTCTACTGCATTGTCAATCTTGCTTTTCATCAAATCTTCTTTTATAAAATCAATCAGTATATGATACCCATGAATCATAATATGGAAATATATTTCTTCTTTGCTCTTAAAATATACATATACTGTTCTTTTACTAAATTCTGCCTCCTTCGCCACTTCGTCCATCGTTGTTTTTTCGTACCCATTTTTAAAAAAGATACGTTCTGCCGCATCCAGGATGTCTTGCTTTTTTATCTGTTTCTCTTTTTCTTTTCTTTCTATCTGTCCCAATTGTCTTACCTCTTTTCTATCACTTTTTACGCGCAATGATATTCTTATACTCCGTATTATTATACTTGTTCTTACATAATCCATTATTTTTTGTATGTTTTTGTATACCATGTTGTTTTTAATTGCACTCTTAGTTTACTTTAATATATATAACCTTTTCCTCTTTGTCAATTCCCAATACAAAAAAAGATACCAGATTTTATTCTGATATCTTTTTGCTTATTTATTTCTTTGAAGTTGTTCCTGTTGTTGACTTGGAATTCGTTGTTCCTGTTGTTGACTTGGAGTTCGTTGTTCCTGTCGTTGACTTGGAATTCGTTGTTCCTGTCGTTGTGTTATTTGAAATCTCAGTTGTTTGCTGTGTTGTACTATCTGTTGAGCTGCTTGTTGTACTTCCTTCTGTTGGATCCGAAGTCTTAATTGCATTCTTTGCACTATATCCAGATTTGGAAACAATCTTGTTGCTAATTGATCTTACCGTACTAGATGGAGTATAAGACTTTTCTGCAAACAGTTGCTTGTGAAGTTCTATTACATTTGCTGATAAATCACAAGGTATAACTGCATCGCCTACATTTCCACCCATATCTTTCGTATTCTTATCATATGGAAATCCTGGTACAGATACTAAATTATAATCTTTCATCTGCGAAACTAAAGAGATAATATCAGTATTGCTAAAGCTTGTTGAAATTTTATCCATCATTCCATCAATCAGTTTATCTAACTGTGTTATATCTGACTTTTTTGCTTTTGCAATTAAAGCAGATAGTACCGTTCGTTGTCTTTGGGCTCTCATATAATCGTCACCAGCAAGATAACGAAGTCTACAATATGCCGTTGCCTGAACACCATCTAAATTATATGTACCACCCTTTTTCAAGTGGATAGATTTCTTACCTGTTACCTTTTCTATTTCGGCTATATAATCTTCATGACCTGTCTGACCATTCATAACCTTTACTTCATCATCTGTAACGGGTATCTGAATTCCACCAACTGCATCCACTGCATTTACTAATGCATTAAAATCTACTGTTACATAATTTTTAATATCAAGATCTAAATTCTGATTCAACATTCTGATAGCTTGTTTTGGACCACCTTTTGCATAAGCCGCATTCGCTTTGGAATAGGAATCATCACCTAAATTCAAATAACTGTCACGGTAAATTGATACTAAACGAACTTCTTTCGTATCATTGTTAATACTCGCTACCATAATTGTATCTGAATTTCCACTATCTAACTTTCCATTACTTCTGTTATCCAACCCAAATAATGCAATGTTGGTATATCCAGAAAGCACTTTTTTTGCTGTGTCATCCATTTTGTTAATGCTGACATCTTTTTCATTAATGCTTACTCTTTGAATTTTATTTGCTTTATTCCACATATATAAAGCTGCCAGTAAAATAAGTAAAACTAAAATTTCTATTATTACAATAACTACTCTTCTTTTCTTTCTCTTTTTCTTAACTGCCTTATTTTCCTGAGGCCTTCTGCTTGTGTTTGGTCTTCCTGTATTTGGTCTATTTGGATTTGTCCCACTGTTATGTGGACGATTTGTATTCGGTCTATTACTGTTTGTTCTATTGTTATCTGCACGTCTGTTTTCTAAATCATTTTGATCTTTCATTTTTTCTCCTATCTTGCTTCTTCAAAACAAATATAGATTCAAGTATATCGCATGAATAATTTCATGTCAATTTTAGATTTACACACTATTATGAAGATTTTCTTATTTTTGGTTGAAACTACTTTTTCCTCTTCTTTTTATGGATGTTTTTTGTTTTATGACACATCCATATTTTAAGTTTTCATGCGTATACACGCAAGGAAAAAATTATTTCTTTTTTCTTAAATTTTCTTATGATATTCTTTTTTCATCATGGAAAATTTGATTTCATAAGGTTTATATGAAAAAAGCACCTGTTTTCTTCTAAAATCAGATGCTTTTACATGCTTCATACACAGGTAGTATTCTTTTTTACACAAAGATTCTCTTACTTTTACTTCATATATTTATACCGTTATACACTAATTCCAAGAACCTGTTTTACAATAAGCCCAATTACAAAAGAAGCAACTGCTACAGATAGACTAATTGCACTCATTTCCATAAATTTCTTTTTAAACGAAATAGATTTTGCAACTGCAATGTAATAGTTAAATGCTGCAATAATTACGATTACTACAACAAGCATGATAACAAGTGCAAACAAATAACTTTTATCTGGCAAAATCAAATATGGCAATAATAAGGCTACTACAGTAAATAGATAAGCCCCTCCTGTATAACCTGCCGATTTCAAAGCGTTTTTTCCACCTTCGTTTTTCACAGAAAGATACTCCGAGGAAGCCATTGACAGCGTTGCCGCGATTCCAGTAATTAATCCTGCCAGTGAAATGAGCCGGTTACTTTGCATTGCAAAGCTCCACCCCGCCAGACTCCCAGTAAATTCAACCAGTGCATCGTTTAGTCCTAACACCATGGAGCCCACATAGCGCAGTTTTTCTTCATCAATCATATCAATCAATTCCCTCTCGTGCTCTACCTCATCCTGGAATATGACTTCAATGTTTGGTATTTTATTTTGATCCTCCTGTTTGATATCATAAGGATTCTTTTCGTTGAATGCTAAAAGATTTTGCTCCATTTTTTTTATGATAAATGTGTATCCTAAAATCCTAGCCAAAAGTACATACCAGTATACGAAACACATATTCGGCATTACATCACATTTGGTATAGACTTTCCATATATCATAATGATGCATTTCTTCCTCTGCGATTTTTAATAATGTCGACTTATCATTTTCGTCTTTCACAAATTTTGCAATTTTGATGTAAACATAATGTTCAAATAATTCATCTGCCTGAAGCTTTTTTATAACTTTCAATAATCGTGCGTCTTCCATCCTCTATAATCTCCTTTCAACATTGATACGTACAGGTTGCTTGCGGCTATTTAAAAAAAATTAATATATCAATCAGGTGAATTTGCCAAAAGAATGGCGACTTGCCACCGCATTTGGAGCCTTCTTTTGGTAATATTCACTTTAAAAAATATATATAAAACCAGTTTCGCACTTATCTATTGATACATACATATATTTTAGTTTGATTATAGAAGTTTATGCGTATAGCGTCAACATAGATGTTTCTCATGATTATTGTTATCAACAATCATCTTTTTTTCAAAAATGACTCCCATGGAAGTAGTGACAGGATACTTAACAAAAATACTCCTGCCTGTATTGATAGCGGATATAAAATCAAATCTGCAGTCAGTTTTTTCATCTTGAAGGCATTTACACCTTGCATTAAAATTGCCATAATTATCAAAGAAGTACTGCATTGAGCCAGATATTTTAATCGGGACAAGAAAATATCAATTATTTCTACTGGATACGTGGATAAGATTTCATAAATTGTTTTTTGTCCGTTTTCATTTTTAAAATAGAGATATGGATACAGATATGCCTGTATCCCAAGTAAAAAAACAAAAGATATGATTGGGAATAAAATTATATAACGTTTCACATATGCATATGGAATCAGCATCAGTAAGCCGCCAATGAAAAAAGCTATATACGCTAAAAATCGAAAATTAATATAGACTACTTCCTGATATTTTTTATGTTTCTCATCAAAAACTTTCATGTTACTTTGTTTGTTCTGCCTTATTTTCATATTCCCCCACCATTGCTATATTATTGTACATTTTCCAAAAATGAGCTCAGTCTCCCATCCTCCATGTTTGCAATATAATCCATGTTTTTATATACTTCTGTCTCATTATGCGTTGCTATGATAGCGCTGGCATCTGCAAGTACAATTTTCTTTAAAATCTGGTAGAATTCTTTTCGAAACACCACATCCATTCCTGCGGTTGCTTCATCCACGAGATAAAGCTTCGCCTGATGTGCCATTGCAAATGCTAACTGAAATTTCATATATTCACCACGGGATAGCCCTGCTATTTTTTGTTTTTCCCAAAGATGGAACTGCTCCAATGTTTGTAAAAAACTTTCCATACTCCAGTTTGTATAAAAACTTCCCAGTAAATCTCCATTTTCTTTTAAAGAAAGTGCTTCAAAAAACTCCTGTTCTTCTGAAATAAAAGCTACATGATCTTTCAGATAGACTTCCTGATTCTTGATATTTTTTCCTTCAAACAAAATTTCTCCCTGATAGTTCCTCTTGTTTTTTACAATGTGATGAAGCAAGGTTGTTTTCCCAGAACCATTTTTTCCAACTAATCCAAGAATATATCCTCTCTCCAATTTAAAATCTATATTTTTCAGACCAAATCCCTTTGCTTTGTCCGTAACACCAATAAACTCTAATAATATACTTTCAGATTCCATGCCCATTTCCACCTTATTTATTATCCCCTAAAAGAGTTTCAACCATTTCCAAAATATCATTTTTTGAAAGACCTGCCTGCTTACATTCTGCTAATAATTCCATGAATCTGGTTTCTAACATCATAAACTGCTTTTCTTTTAAATAATCTGTGTTGTATTCACATACATAAAAACCCTTTCCTGGAACCGAACGAATCAGACCTTCTTTTTCCAATTCCTCGTAAGCTCTTTTTGTTGTAATAACGCTGATTTGAAGATCACTCGCAAGACTTCGAATCGATGGAAGTGATTCCTTTGGTTTTAACTGTCCTGTTATAATTTCATTTTTCAATTGATTCACAATTTGTTCGTAGATTGCAAGCGTTCCCTGCGTTTTTAATATTATTTTCATTTGCTTCACATCCATCTGCTCTTTTATATCTTCTGATTTGCTATTTTCCTATTTTTACTTGTGCTTATCTGGTCTTTGTTTTATCCCTGTAAGAAAAGAAGTTTTTTCATAGTCTGTCCCAAGTTCAACCATATGGGGTAAATAGGTCTTTATCATATGCTGAATAACTTTTCCACCCACAGCTGCAAGAATCAAAAAGCCAATTGTCAATTGTAGTATGTGGGATTCTTTTTGCATAGGGATTGCAAAAAGCAGTGCACCCTCTATAATTAGAATCCCCATAATGCTATAGATTTCATTATGATATCTTTTCCAAATATCTGGTGGATTTGCGTTTAATGCTTCCAGATAATCAAATACACCTCGATTTCGGAAAAACGTCATATGTAAAACAAGAACATATTCTATATGAAACAGCAGCATGCTCAATGCAATAAGCCAGCTTAAATGATAAATAAAAGACACAATCAAAATAACTCCCATATCAAAAAGAATGCTCACACATACTTTAAACCAGTATGCCTGATACAAATAACTCTTTTTTTGATTCCTATCCAATGGGCATAGATAAAGCATTTTGGGCAAAATATTCGGATACATTTCGGCATAAAAAATAGTAACACCGAAGCAGATGAAAAAAATAGGTAAAAATGGATTTGAATATATACTACTATTACTTAATGGAAAAACTATACCATAAATAATCATATTAAAAATCCATGCGCCTTGTTTTTTTAACGCTCGTATAAAAGCCTCTTTTTTTACTGTATGATAATCACTTATGATTTGTCTTAACATGTTTTAGGTTCTCCTTTTAAATAAAAATACATAAAATCTTCTAAAGAAGGAATTTCAACCGTTAGATCTCTATCGTAAAATGCTCCATATTCATGTTTTACCAAAGCTCTGCTAAAATAAGTTCCTTTTTCTTTGTATATCATTCTGTCTTTCCGGATAAAATTAATTACAATATCGTCACCGCTTACAAAACGGTATCTGTCTTTTATTTTTTCTAATTCATCTAAAAGAACGACCTGTCCTTTGTGCAAAACCAAAAGATAATCTGCAATCTGATCTAGTTCGTCCATGTTATGTGTTGCAAGTAAAACGCTTTTTGTGCCATCTGCTACAAATGCAGTTAAAATCTGCATAAATTTCTCTTTAAATTCAAGATCAAAATTAGCCGTTGGCTCATCTAGTATCAAAAGTCTGGGCTGGTGTGAAAGTGCAAACGCAAATTGAAATTTTAGCTTTTCTCCTTTGGACAGGCACTTATATTTTTGTTTTGTTGTCAGTCCAAATTGATTTGCATAAGATGTAAATATTTCCTTCTCATAATTCTCATAATATTTTCCATACATATTTGCATTTTCCATTAAAGATACGGATGAAGCGAACAAATCCTCTGAAAGAACAAATCCTATTTCATTTTTCATCTCTTTCTCATGAAGCTGCATATTCTTACCACAAAAATTTATATATCCGTTTTCTGGTTTGTATAGTCCAAGTATGATTTTCTGTAACGTGGATTTTCCTGCACCATTCTCACCTGCTAATCCCATAATGTAGCCTGCTGGAAGATACAGGGACACATTTTTTAAATGAAAATTCTCTATACTTTTACTTATTTGACAAAGCTCTAACATTAAAAATCCCCCCGTGAAATCCTTATATATTCTGTATATATCAATGTATACAGTGTATACATTGTTTTGTCAAGTATGTTTCCCACAAAATTGCAGATTAATATTGTTTTATGAAACAAAAAGTGGACTGCTGCAATCCCTCTTGCAACAATCCAAACTTTTTCTTTTCTCTCTTAAATTTCTTTTAATTCAATGGCACGTAATTGCATTCCGTGTTTGATTTTTTCAACTTCTACTTCATAATATCCTGCTTCCAATGCAACAATACCAAGTTTTTGGGAAAACCATACTCCCTTATTCCCATTCGTCTGTGCTGTTGCAATCAGTATTTTATTTAGATACAGGCTATCTGACGACTGCGCCAATTCGCTTTCCATTGACATGATTTCTGCAAACAGTCTGTACGTTCCTGCCTTCTCACACACAAATCCTGCTTTTTGATTTTCTACCTGCACATATGCATTTTGATTCATATTCTGTGCCAGTTCATTTTCTTTTGTTACTGGATATGCTTTTATCTTTTCTGCTGTCTCTGCTTTATTATGATTATCAAAAAATACAGGAAGCTGCATCATATAATTGCATATATTCATTGCATTTCTTTGTAATTCACTTCGCTGCAGTTTATGTTCTTTTAACGCCTGGATTGTATTATCGTTATAAAGATTTGTCTCTGCTCCAAAATTGGTTACTACCATATATAGATCATTCTGGGCACGAACCATTGCGCTCATATTCTGTGGAGTCGCTTCTCCACCTGTCACGCAATCATTCATTTTTGCCCACCAGTCTGTCATAACAATGCCTTGATATCCCCATTCTTTTCTTAAAACAGTTGTATTTAAATCATAATTTGAAGCAGCCCAATGACCGTTTATTGGGTTGTAGGAAGTCATAATTCCATCGGCTCCCCCTTTAACTGCAATCTCAAATCCTTTGATATAAATTTCACGAATTGCACGCTCCGAACAAATAGCATCTACATTCGAGCGGTTCTTTTCCTGATTATTACATGCAAAATGTTTTAATGTTGCTTTTGCACCACCCTTTTGTATTCCTCTTGTAACTGCAAGTGCAAAAGAGCCAGTAATCAGTGGATCTTCTGAAAAATACTCAAAGTTTCGACCGTTTAAAGGACTTCTTCGAATATTCATTCCTGGTCCAAGTAACATATCAATATGATTGAGGCGCAGTTCTTTTCCCTCTAACACATACAGTTCTTCTACAAAATTCGTATCCCAGGTTGCTGCAAGTAAGGTTCCTATCGGTACCTGAGTTGCTAAATGTCCCCCATCCATTCGGATTCCACTTGGTCCATCCGAGGTGCAGGCAAGCATAATTCCAAATTTATATAACCGGTCTGTCACTCCTCCAAATGCAGAAGCTGTCCCAGGTGTAACCCTTGGGTGACACATTCCTTCTCCTCGAACAATAGCCGCAAGATCTTCATCATCAAGCTGTGCAATAAATTCCTCCATCGAAATTCTTTTTTCCTGCACATCCTGTAGCTTATATCCTAAATCACCTGTCTGTGTTATTTCTTTCGGTAACTGGTCAATGATTCTATCCTCTAAAGATATTTGCTGCAATGGTACTTCTTCTTTTTGAATTTCAAAAGTTCCATCACTCTTTTGCTTTCCAGGTTTGATACGTGAAAATGCTTCTGTTGGGGCAACTGCCTGTTGCAAGGTCTCTAGCACTTTGCATGTTTTTACTGTATAGGTAAACATCTGCTGATTTAGTTCAAGCGGTTTTACATTCTTACTTTGATTGCCAAATAAGAACTGATAGCTTCCTTCTTCTAATACATAGCTGTATGGATGACCTGTTACTCCACTATCATCGTATGAGGCAAATCTGTAAAAAGGTATATAAAGTGTAAGCTGCTCCTCTTCCTGTGGTGCTAAAAGTTTTGTTTTTTGAAAAGCTGCTAATTCCAGTGCCGGTTTTCCAAGTTTTCCCTGTGGTGCTTTTACATAAATCTGTACCACTTCTTTTCCTGCGTATGCGTTTCCAATATTTTTTACCCGCACACGTACTGCTATCTGTTGTTTTTCTTCTTCGATTTTTACATCTTGCTGTTTAATTTCAAATTCTGTGTATGAAAGTCCAAAACCAAAAGGAAACTGTACTTTTTGCGGACAAAACGTTTCAAAATAGCGATAACCTACATAAATATCTTCACTATAAAAGTTTTTTAACTCTCCACCATAATTTTTAGTTGAAGGATAATCTTCAATCGAATATGCGATTGTATCCGTTAGCTTTCCACTTGGTGTAACATCTCCGGAAAGTACGTCTGCAATTGCATTTCCTCCCTCCATGCCACCGTGCCATGCATATAAGACTGCTTCCACTGGCTGTGCCAGCTGAGTCTCGTTTATCCAGTTCATATCGATTATATTAGAAACATTTAGTACAACAATGATATGAGAAAAATACTTTGCTACCTGATATAACATTTCTTTTTCTTCTGATGTAAGTAAATAGCTTCCTTCCACTGCTGCATTATCCTGATCTTCCCCCGCTGTTCTTCCAATTGCAACAATTGCTTTTTGCGATACGGCAGCCGCCTGGCTTACGATTGCCTCGGTTAAAGGCATTTCTTTTTGATGCCATGGTTCTGCAGCCCAGCCTCCACCTCCATTATCAAACGGATTCTCTTTTCTCCAGTCTTCATAATTTTTTGCTAAATCTTCATTTACATGTATTGAAGAATGATTGCGTAACCCACTTAGCAGATTTGTTGTATAAACAACATTCACACTTCCACCAGAACCAGTTCCGCTTCTATAATAATCAAACTGAGTCCTGCCAAAAACAGAAACACGTTCGCCTTTTTTTATTGGTAAAACGTTGTTTTCATTTTTTAATAAAACAGCACCTTCCGCCGCAACCTTTCTTGTGAATTCTGCGAATCCCTCAAGCGGTGCTCCTAAATTCTGTAATGCCATACAAATACCTCCTATAATACAATTTATGTGATTTTATTATAGATGATTGCTTTTTTACATGCTATAATATTTCTAGCAAAAAGTATAAATATTTTGTCATAAAGGAGTCTTATTCATGAGTTTGGAGCAAAAAAAAGAGACCATAAATGGTCTTACTTATAATTATCTGTGCCACATCCAAAAGATTGACCGGAAAGGAAATGTATTTCCTGCGCACTATCACAGCTATATTGAAATTCTATATTGCCTCACTGGAATCTATGAGGTTATCTTAAATGGAAAATGTTACAATTTTGAACAGGGAGATCTGGTATTAATTAATTCCAAAGAAATTCATCTGATCAATTCCAAAACCAGCCAGAAAGGAGAGTACATTGTTTTACGTTTTGAACCAGAGATTATTTATAACAGTATGTTTCAAAATTATCAGGAATTAAAGTATGTATTGCCTTTTTTACTGGAAAATACAATCCATCAGAAAGTTATTCCAAATCACATTTTAAAAGAGACCTTTCTTCCAGATCTTTTTTTTGAAATTCTAAAAGAATTTGAGGAAGAAACCTTTGGCTATGAACTTGCTATTAAAAATCACATTGGAAGAATTTTTTTATGGATCTTACGTTATTTTCATCAGTCTGACACTTCTTTTGCAGAATATTTATCTATGGATGTTACTTTTCATGAACGATTACGACCTGCCTTTGACTATATGGATAAACATTTTTGTGAAGATATAAAAGCAACCGAAATGGCAACACTTTGTAATATGAGTTCCAGCTATTTTTCCAGGGTCTTTCACACACAGATGAAAATGAATTTCAATGAATATTTAAACTATATCCGTATCAAAGAAGCTGAAAAACAGCTTGTTTCTACTTCGTACAGTGTTACAGAAATCGCTGCAAATATAGGATTTTCTTCTACCAGTTACTTTATTAAATTATTTGGAGCATATAAGCATATTTCGCCTAAACAATTTCAAAAAGAATTTACAGTTCAAAAAACTTCTTAAGATTTGATTTTTTTGATGTAGCGTAAATCTTAAGCACCAGAACTAAGTCGGGTTGCATTCTGATTTCGTAATCAGTTTTTTGTATGCCTCCATTAATGGAAAATGATTTTTTATCCCAACTGCTATAATTTCTTCCACTGGATAATCCAAACGTATATGGGAAACACTTATCTGACCTTGCTCAGATTTTAAGATACCATATGTGATTTTTTTATCTTCCTCTAAAGAATTTCCGATACTTCCCGGATTAAAAATGATTTTATCCTTTGCTTTACCAAAATAAGTTGTATGAGAATGTGCTCCCAGTATAATATCTTCTTCCACATCTGCGACTGCTTCCATTATTTTTTCCTTAGAAACACTTTCATCAAACGCTTCCATGATAGACTTTGGTGTGCCGTGTACACATAAGACTGGTCTTTCTTCCAATAGAAACATTTCTCTTTGTGGAAGCTGTTCTAAAAAATGTAACTGTTCTTGAGACAAATACTCTGTTGCATACTTATAGTATAAAAACAGTTCCCGCTCCCGTTTTGTTTGAGGCTCCCAATCAGGAGTGATTTCTTCCAGCCACAACTCTGTATTTCCTTTTACCCATGCTAAAATTTCAAAATAATCATCTTTTAAAAGTTCCAGTGCCTCGGCTGGCATAGGTCCTTTCATTACAATGTCTCCCAATATTACTATTTTACAAATTCCTTTTTTCTTTAAATCTTCTAATACATATCTTAAAGCCACTGCATTTCCATGTACATCGGCTAAAACCGCTACCTCCATAAAAAAACCTCCAGATTGCTTTCTTATATTATGTTATCAAACATTTTATCATAATTTTTAAATTTATAAATAGGAAACTTTATAAATCTTCTTTATTCAAAATACTCGCATAAGGTCATTTATGATTTTATAGATAATGTTACTTCTCCTCCACCAGTTAAGGCGTTTTGCACCGTAACGCTCCCACCATGGTGTTTCGCTATGGATTCGGCTATAAAAAGTCCCATCCCATAGTGGAATTTTTTATTTCTTGATTTGTCGCCCTGATAAAACTGCTTTGTAGCATGTTTGATATCTTCGAAAGAAAATCCAATCCCATAATCACGCACGATAAATAAAATTTCTTCCTTTTCTGCTATCAAGCTTACATCTATATTGCCCATTTCTTTTGTATAATCTATCGCATTCGAAACCAGATTTAAAATTGCTCTTTGCAGATATACGGTATCAATAAAAAGCTCTTTCGGTAAATTTTTCTCATCCTCATTCTTTTTATAAAAATGAATTGTTATGCCTTTTAAATCTGCCATCATTTCCATTTGTTGTAATAAGTGATTTAAAAACTCTTCCGTATCTACTTTCGTAAACTGTAATGTATATCCATTCTGTGTCTTTGTCATATCATTTAGCATTTGAATATATTGTTCCAGCTGAGAAGCATTCTTTCGTATATAGGAAATATATGATGCCTGAATTTCATCAAGCGCAGTGTCTTCCAGCAACTCTGCATTTCCACAGACTACCGTAAGTGGTGTTTTAAGATCATGTGCCAGCGCAGATATCTGCATTTCTTTTGTGTTTTCAATTTCCCATCTGCTCATCAGGGATTCTTTTAAATCTTCTTTTAAACGATCGATTGATATTAGCGCTTCATCTACTTCAAATATCCCACTATATGCAATTTGAAAATCTAAATCCTGCTTTTGTATTCTATCGGTTGCCTCTTGCAGTGGTACTAATTTTTTACTTACTCTTTTTCCAAAAAATGTAGATAAAAACAGTACATCACCAAAAAATAAAAACAATATCAAAACCAGTTCTAGTATTTCTGGATTAAAAAGATGTTTTCTTAAGAACGCAGATGAATACTGTGAAAAAGAAGAATAACTTAAAATGCAACTATTCTGCTGTCTTTCAATTGGATAATAGCAGGTGGCTCCAAGACCCGTCATAAGAAATCCAGATGAAATTCTTCTACCACTCTGAATCATCTCATATGCAGCTTTTGCTTCTTCTTTTTTTATTGTTCCATATAAAAAATTTCCATTTTTATCCACAACTGCGTAATTGCAAGTGGAAGGTATCATATTATCTTCGATTATGCTCGCCTTTTGAAGGAGCTCTTTTCTTTTATAGATCTGATTTTCCACATTCCCGGATGTCGTAATGATATTTGTAGACAAACCTATATAAAAAAGAAAAATTGCTATCACTACACTAATAAAAAAACTTATTAAAACAGTAAATAAATACTGGATAAAATATGATTTTAATTTTCTTTCCCTTCTTTTTTGTTTAAACCTTACTCTTCCCATTTATATCCAATCCCCCATACTGTTGTAATCGGCGACAGATTTACCTGTGCTAATTTTGCTCTGACATTTTTAATATGCACTGCAATCGTAAAACTGTCTCCTTCTGCAAAATATCCCAAAACTTCATCATATATCTGATCCTTTGAAAATACTCGTCCTTTATTTTTCGCAAGAAATTCACAAATATTATATTCAATTGGCGTAAACGCCACTTTTTCTCCCTGAATAAAAATTTCTTTTGCAGATAAGTGAAATTCTATACCCGAGACACAAAAAGCATATTTTTTCTCTCTTTTTTCTCTTCGTAAATGTGCGTTCACTCTAGCTTTTAGTTCTCCTGCTGCAAACGGCTTTTTTATATAATCATCTGCACCAAGTCCCAGTCCATACATCACTTCTGCCTCAGCTGTTTTTGCTGTCAAAAATAAAATCGGACAATCCGTAATGTCGCGAATCTGACTGCAGTACAAAAATCCATCTGTCTGAGGCATCATCACATCCAGCAAAATCAAATCAAACTGGTTTAACTGATTTTCTTTTATATTTTCTGGTGAAAGAGCTGTTGTAACAAGATGCTGATCAGATTGCAGAATATTTTTCACAAGAACCAGGATATCTTCTTCATCATCAATCACTAAAATATGAGCCATTGGTCTCTCCTTGTATTTCATAGATTATTTAGACAATTGCGAAACTCATTCTAAATTAAAATCAAACATGAATCTTACCAAAATAAGGCTTAAGTTCAGTTGTAAGTCGCCATTTTTTTTGTAAATTCGCCTAATATATCAATCGTATTATATAGTTTCGTACTTGCCTGCTTTTTTAATCCACCGAGTGTCTTCCCTGCCAGTTGCAAAACCACACGATGCCACAAACTGCAAGTCCTATGGTATAGATACTTCCTATTATAAAGCATTTTTCCATTTGGTGCATTCCAAGAAGATAAGCATTTTTATGCTGCTCCATGTATGTAAGATAACTGCAAAGTCTTGCTGACCATGTACAGGGAAGATAAAACCATATATTATCTCCTAATCCTGTTAATGCCAGTGCTGCAATTAAGCTTTCTATAATACCCGCCCCAATGGAATTTCCCATTCCAAATTTTAAACTAAGTAATAAGTGCTCCATATAAAGAAACAGATTTGAAACAAAGTAGATTACCAGCACCTGTAAATAAAACATTTTCGTCAGTTTTGGAAAGCGAAATGCAAATGGCATGATTGCAAGAGAAATAGAAAGAACTTCTAATGTAAAAAGTATAACAAGTTTACTTACATACGTATACACTCTTGTTTTTGTCGAGCAAAGCATCTGGAAAAAGTTTCCTGCTTCTTTTTCCTGCTCCACTATTTTTGCTGACATAAGGCCTATGATAAACGGGAATGCAAATCCTAAAAATTCTAAGTAAGTACTGACTTTATTCCAGTCGCTCCAGGGAGATGCCTCATAATAAGCAAGGAATGCACCTGCTGTTAGCAGTGGTACTAAAATGTGAATCAGACCTATCTTTGTATGTTTTAATTTATAAAAGTCTGATTTTATACAGGATAGTAATGACATTATTTAACCTCCTGTTTTAAAAACCAATGCGCCGTCACTTCTGTTAAAATCAAAAACAGCACTACACCACTTATAATTCCAACTGGTAAGACTGTTGGGTTTAGCATGACATCGCCTTTTTGTGCAACCAACCCACTTGGCAAAATATGAATTACCGGGCACATGAGTCTGACCGCGTAGCTGTAAGGACACACCCACCAAAAAGATTTATTCACAAATACAATTTCTAAGATAGTTCCAAGTCCTATATTGATAAAAAGTGTTCCAAAAAATCCTATCTTCTTTGCCAGAAATAGTGATAAAGGAATTTCCCAATAAGAAACCAGACACAAAATAACGGAGGCCAGAAACATCTTATTTACTGGCAGGGAAAGATTTGTTCTTGTCGTGACACTGCCAATCCAGATTCCCAGAAAATGGATCATTGCTGCAATTGTAGCATAGATACAAAGTAACAGAATTTTCGCCCTCCACGTTCTTTTCAATGATACTGGAAGGGAAAACACGCCACGATAATGCATTTTCTTTTGTTCATATTGATTCATCAGCACCGCTAACAGTGTAATAAAGCATGGAAAAATCATAACATACCACCAGTTATATCCATTCTGTGAATAATACATTCCCCCTCCAAAGTAGGCCAGCAAAATCATAAACAGCGGTGTACCTATAACAAGCTTTTTAAGAAACGTGTTTTTACATTTTAAATGTTCTGCTTTTAAATATCGTATCATTTAAACGTCTGCCCTCCTTGTTTTCTCTACTACCTGCATGAAAAGAGCTTCTAAATCTTCACCTTTTTTCATTATCCCTTCATATCCTAATATTCCATTGCTGATAATTCCAATATGATCTGCTATTAACTCTACTTCTGATAAAATATGGCTGGATATAATAACGGTAATTCCCTGTTTGGGAAACGAGCGAATCAAATCTCTTAACTGCTGGATTCCAATTGGGTCTAAACCATTCGTCGGTTCATCTAAAATCAGAAGTTTGGGCTGATTCAAAAGTGCTATGGCTATGCCAAGTCTTTGTTTCATTCCCATGGAAAATTCTCCTGCTCTTTTTTTTCCAGTATTTTCTAAATCCACCGTATGTAAAACTTCATCGATTCTGCTGTCTTTGATATTTAACAACAGTGTTCTGACTTTCAGATTTTCTCTTGCTGTTAAATTCTCATACAAAGGTGGATTTTCAATTAAGGCTCCAATCTCATATAAATCTTTTCTACGCCATGCGTGACCATCAAATATGATTTCTCCACCAGATTTTCTTATCATTCCAGTTATCATTTTTAATGTTGTTGATTTTCCTGCCCCATTTGGTCCTAAAAGACCATACACTGAATTTCTTTCCACCGAAATAGAAATATCCTCCACTGCTTTTTGATTTTTAAATTTCTTTGTTAAATGCTTTGTTTGCAATAAAAATGAGTTCATATCCAAACTTCCTTTCCTTGGTTATGAACTCACTATAATTATAAAGTTTAAAGAAACTTTAAAGAATTAAAATTATTTCTTTTGTTTCTTCTTTTCCAAAAATTTTGTTTCATTTTCAAGAACCCGAAAATGTACTATCTTCTCAACTAATTCCAATGGAATAGGCTCCGAAATCGGGAATTGTACTGCGCCTTTCGACCACTTATACGCTGCCATTTCATCTTTGAATGTTTCAATTCCTGAAGCTGTCGGATAAAAACCTATATGATTTTTATAAGCTGCAAAATACACCAGATTACCTTTTTGATAAAATGCAGGCATTTGATAACTAATTTTCTCAGTTGCATTTGGTGCTGCCTTTTGAATGGCATGCCTTAATTCCTGCAATTTTAACTGGATATCATTTGGGAACTGGGCTATGTAAGCCTCAATTGTCTGAATTTTTTCTTTTTCCATATTTTGCACCTCATTTACATTTCATAAAGAAGCTCATAAAACAGTTAAGCATATACCTTTTCAAATAACTCCTGTTTAAATTCTATTAATTCTCTTTTGGATATATCTGATGGGTAATGCATCAGACGAAGTTCTACTTCATCTTTGACTTCTTGTAAGGAAGGCTGAACATAAGTAATATCACTCAGACCAAAACCCAGTTTCTTATAAAATTCAATTCTTTTTTTCGCTAAAAGGCTCTGCTTATCTTCTACTTCCAGTATAACAGGTTGATCCATTTCTTCCAGATAATTTTTCATTACTTTACTTCCCAGTCCTTTTCCACGAATGGAAGGATTAACCGCCAGATGTTCTACGAAATTGATTTCATCAAACTTCCATTCTGCCAAAAATGCCTGAAGTGTTTCTTTTTCTTTCATTACATATACCTGATATCTACTATCCTTTAATAACTCTTTTGCTTTTTGATACGTTCGAAATTCACAAGGATCAAATGATTGTTCCATCAATTGATAAACCTCTCCAAATTCTTCGCTTTTCATTTTTCGAAAATTCATGCTTCTATCCCCTTCTTAATTAAAACCTTACGCTAATATTTCTTTTTATTTTTATTCTTATTTCTTATTTCTTATTTCTTATTTCTTATTTTTATTTTCTATTTTTTGTTTTTTGTTTTTTGTTTCTATTTCTTATTTCTATTTTTTATCTCATTTTTAATATCTTTTATATTAGATAATTGCGAAACAATGTAAAGTACTTGATGTATTAGGTGAATTTACCAAAAGAATGGCGACTTGCCACTGCATTAAAGCCTTCTTTTGGTAATATTCATTTAAAAAAATCATTTAGCATGAGTTTCACAAACGCCTATATCTTTTATATTCGGAGTTTGCGAAACTATATAAACCAATTCTTTCGTTCTAGTGCGTCTTTCTATGATAGTAAAAAATGCCTGCTGCAAATACAAAAATGCAAAACAGTACAAAGAAAGATACATATACCGGATTTCTTATAAATCCCCCAACAAAAATAATCCCTGCCCCTAATACTGCAAATATTGGACAAATCACACCACGAAATATGCTATGAATCTGACCATTTTTTTTCATGGACAAGACCTTTATGTACAGCATAATATAGCATGCATAACTAAAAACAATCGCAATCTCACTAATATCACCACCAGAAAGCACATTTGTTTTTTGTGTCAGGTAATGAACGATAAACCAAAGCAGGGAAGAGACAAAACTGATTCCCCATGATTTTATGGATAATTGTACTCTGTCATTTATTTTTTCTACACTTTTTGCATTTGGAATCATGTCTTTGCTTGCAAGAGCCTGTGGCATACGAAGTCCTCCTAAAATGAGTCCATTTACAACACCTAATACCGCAATTACAACAAATACCAACAATATTTTTGCACCATTACTTCCTAAAATCATTTCACCTACTTTATCAATTGCCGCATCTCGTGTAGATAAAATGTATTCTACCCCCAGAATTTTTGTTAATCCAAGGAAGAATGCCAGATAGACCACTAAAACAATGATCGGTCCAATAATCAGGGCCAGTGTCATGTTTTTCTTTGGATTTTTCACTTCATTTGTAATATTGGTTGCCACAATCCATCCATCAAAAGAATATGCTATTGGGACTAACGCTGCGAGCCACGCGAATCCCACATTTCGTGTAGAAACAAGTGTTACCCCCGCATCTAATGCTGGATGCGGTGCTCCCCAGAAGAAACCTATCACTGCAATTCCAAGCAGTGGAATTAATTTTATGAACGTCGTAATATTTTGAAAATATCCACCCAGCTTTACTGATATCAAATTAATACCATAAAACAAAAACAAATAAAAAATTCCAAGAAGGCTTTGCATTTCCAATGTATTATGCAATCCAAAAAGCATACATGTATATATACCAGACACCCAGGCTAAAACCACGATCAGTGTTGGGAAATAAACAAATGTCTGAAACCAGCCAAATCCACAGGCTATTTTAGGGGATATAAAATCTTCAAAGTATCCAACGATTCCCCCATTTTTTGTTGTTCTCGTAGATAGTTCTGTTACCGTTAAACTTCCAAAAATAATTCCCCATGCCCCAATGCAAAAAACCAGTACTCCAAGAAGGACATTTCCACCTGTATAATTTAAAATATCATCACTTTTAAAAAAAATACCCGATCCGATTACCGTACCTATAATCATTGTTGTGGCAGTTAAAAATCCATAATGAACCTTTGGCTCCATCGTATTTTCCAAATTGTCCGTTAGATTCTGATTCCCGCTTTTTTCATTTTTTTGTTCTGTCATCTCTATCATAACTCCTTAATTTTCATTTTCAAAAGGGATGACCCTTCGTATATACATCGTATGGCAAGTACTACTTATTATACTTTAAAGTGCTATATTTGCATATCATTTTTTCATAGTTATGATAATTTATGCTTATATAAAAGCATTTAAATTTCGTTTCATACCACTATATAATTATTTGTATTCTATTTTTTTTTTACATCGTTCTAGAATTTGCTCTTGATTTCTTTTTTATCCTTTCTAAAACAAAATACTTTTCGTTAATTTTTATTCTTTTCTCACAGAACCATCACATAACCATCACATAGCAGACATATTTTCATGCTATTATTATTTCATAAAACGATTATCAGATTTAGATAATTGCGAGACTCAGTTTATATTAAATTTAAATTGCATATTGTCAGATTCATACAAAGGAGGCTTTTAAATGATTTCGGAATTAGGTTCAACATCTTTACAGCCAAACACTTTTTCACAAACCAAAGTTGTAACTTCTAGTAATTCAGATACTGCAACAGCCGTTATCGCAAATAAAACCCAGTCAACCGGAGATTCCAGTGGGAGCATGAGCATTTCCGCACAGGGAGATACTGTTGCAATTTCTCATAAAGCCATGAAGGCTTTTCAAGGATTTTCCAGTACTTCCATTTCAAACGGTGGTACCGGAAAAGCTTCTGAAACAGCAACGGATTCTACTGCTTCCGTATTAGCCAGCGCTGCCGGAAATGCCGGGATTACTTCCTTATCCACAGAAAAGAAAGCTCAAGAGGCTAGCTCTTCATCTGTTACAGGAAGTTCTTCTACTTCCAGCTCTTCTGACAGCACAAGTTCTCTTTCATCTTATTCTTCAACACAATTATTACAGATGCTTCAAAAAGGTGAAATTACTCAGGCACAATATAATACAGAAGTTCAAAAAAGAGAAGATAGTACTACATCTTCTGACTCTTCATCCAATGCTGCAAGTAGCACTGCAGCGCAATCAGCCGATAACAATAAATCCAGCTCTACAGCTTCCAGTTCTACAGCTAATACTAGTGAAGCTGATTCATCTGGCGCTACCTCGGTTGTTTCATAATTCTTATTACAATTGTAAAATTTTTTTAATATTTTAATCATTGATTCACATAAGATTTGGCGGCTTGGAATATATTTATATTTCAAACCACCAGGTCTTATTTTTTTGTTTTTGCAACCGTATAAATTTTTTAAATATCTATTCTTTAATTCAAAAAACAGAATGCCATGCATATAGCAAATCGCTATTTCATTTATCTAAGAGTTCCTTTTCCTGCTTTTTTATGCTATTCTTATCTTTAAACGTATGAAAGAAAAACAGTATAGTTTGGAAAGGATTTTTATATGGTTCAGGCTGTTATTTTTGACATGGATGGATTAATGATTGATAGTGAACGGATTACTTATGAAATATATAAAGAGGAGCTTCATAAAATTCATTATGAAATGAATGAAGCATTTTATTGTACGCTTCTTGGGCAAAATAAAGACACAATATGTGAAAAATTCTTATTCGAATATGGTACTTCGCTTCCAGTAAATGCTTTATGGGATATCGTACATGAAAAAATTGATGTTCGCATATTAACGGAAAAACCTTTAAAAAAAGGATTACTCGAACTTCTTACCTTTTTAAAAGAACATAAATACAAAGCAGCTGTTGCAACCAGCAGTACGAGAAATCGTGTTGCTGTCATTTTAGAAAAGCTTGGTATTGCTCCTTATATGGATATCATTGTTTGTGGTGATGAAGTAAAAAAGAGTAAACCCGAACCCGATATTTTTCTAAAAGCAGCAGAAAACTTAAATATTGTTCCCTCGCACTGCCTTGTTTTAGAAGATAGTGAATTTGGATTAAAAGCGGCTTCACTGGCGGGAATGAAAGCAATTTGTATTCCTGATATGAAATACCCCAAAGAAACATCTGGTGCATATGTTTTAGAGAACTTATCAAGTGTCATTCCAATCATTACCACTCTTTAATTTCTGGATTTTCAAGCGTTGTAATAACCCATGAAAATCCAGAAATGTTTATTCGCAAACTATTTTATAACTTTTTGCAAATATTTCATGTTTTTTTTGCAAATATGCTTGACAAAGAATATCCCACGTGTTAGTATCTTATTAAGGTCAATTTGTAAATCTGTGCTGTTTTGTTTGTAAGTATTTCTGATTCACTTATGAATGGAATGGTTTTTTTATATTTTGATACAAATAAAATTGGAGGTACTGAAAATGAATACAGGTACAGTAAAATGGTTTGATGCACAAAAAGGATTTGGTTTTATCACTAACGATAGCGACGGAAAGGATCTTTTCGTTCACTTCTCCGCTATTATGACAAACGGCTTTAAAAGTCTTGAAGATGGTCAGAAAGTAACTTTTGACATTGAACAAGATCCTAAAGATAGTAGAAAATCAAAAGCTACTAACGTACAGATAGCATAAACCACATAAAACCTTAGATTATTTTTACTATTAATTTTATTGAAGATTTCCAATTAATTATTTGTATTATTTCGTCTAAACGTTTTAAGGCAGCCTACAGGCTGCCTTTTTTGTATTTATACTTATCTTTTCTACTCACTTAATGACCTCAATTACTGCTTCTTTAAATGTTTTTCGCAATTACACGTCTGCCTTTATTTAATCTAATCTGTTGTTATTTTCGCTGTATCAGTTTATAATAAATGTAATTACAATTCTATTATTCTAACTCCATATCATACGTGCATTTTCTCTTTATTCACTGATTCAGATACTTAATTCATCTTGCAGGTTATATTTTTTTACTTAACTCATCCTAGAGTTTATAATTTTCTCATTCCACTTACCTTAAAGCAATCATATCATTGGCATGCCTGTAGACTCATAATATTTTACCAGCGTTTTTCCTTATTATTTCATATAAAAGATAAAACCAGGAGGTATTTTTTATGGCAAGTAAGCATCAATTTTCGGATATTCGTATTCCTATCGAACCAGATAACATTGCTATTATGCGTCATGAGGAACTATGCATCAAATGTGGAAAATGTAAGGCTGTCTGTACAAACGAAGTAAGTGTTGGTGGTCATTATGATTTAGGAAAAAGCAATGATATGGCTATATGTGTTAATTGTGGGCAATGTGCAAATCATTGTCCAGTCAACAGTATTACAGAGCGCTATCATTACCAGGAAATAAAAAAAGAAATTGCTGCCGGAGATAAAATCGTTGTTTTTGAAACATCCCCTTCTATTCGTGTTGCAATTGGTGAAATGTTTGGATATAAACCTGGTACCTACATGGAAAACAAAATGGTTGCTGCTATCCGGCGTCTCGGTGCCGACTATGTTTTTGATACTACCTTTGGTGCTGATTTAACCATTACAGAAGAAGCCTCTGAATTAGTCGACCGACTGGTAAATAAATCTGGTCCTTTTCCAATGTTTACAAGTTGTTGTCCTGCATGGGTTAAATTTGCTGAAATCTATTATCCAGAAATTCTTCCAAATATTTCTACATCCAAGAGTCCTATTTCTATGCAGGGTCCAACCATAAAAACATATTTTTCCAAAAAAATTGGCATTGATCCACATAAAATTTTAAGCATTTCCATTGCCCCTTGCACGGCAAAAAAATATGAAATGGATCGTCCTGAAAAAAACAGTGCAGGAAATTACTGGCTTGATGCTTCTATACGTGATATCGATTATGTAATTACAACCAGAGAACTTGGTGCCTGGATAAAAGAAGACGGAATTGATTTTGCCGCATTAAGTGGCGAAGAATATGATTCTCTTATGGGGCAGGGATCTGGAGCCGGTATAATTTTTTGAAATACTGGTGGTGTAATGGAAGCCGCCTTAAGAAGCGCATACTATTATGTTACCGGTGAGAATCCTCCCGCAGACTTTTATCATTATGAAGCAGTACGTGGTCTTGAAGGAATCAAAGAAGCTACCGTTTCAATTGCTGGTAACGATTTGCACATTGCCGTTGTTCAAACTCTCGCAAATACAAGAAAAGTAATCGAAGACTGGAAAAGTGGTACCAAAACTTATGATTATATAGAAGTTATGAATTGCATTGGTGGCTGCATTGGCGGAGGCGGTCAGCCAAAAACAACAATTCCTCCGAATGCAGAATTGAGGCAGATGCGTATGGATGGTTTGTACGATAAGGATTCAGCAATTCCATTGCGGCTTTCTCATGAAAACCCAGATATCTGCATGGTATATGATGAGTTTTATGAAAAACCTCTTAGTTCTCTGGCTGAGGAATTATTACACACTTCCTATGAATCCAAAAGCTTTATGTTGGGAGAATAGTTTATTCATTCTTGAACACTGATATAAAATGATTTTCTGTAATGTACAAAAAATTAATATACAAAAAATGCGTCTTGCTGAAGTTCAAACTCCATTTCAAGACGCATTTTCTTACTATTATATGATTTATAAATAATTCCAAATAATAGATCGCAGCTCTTTTTGCTGCACCTGCTTATCTGTCTTTCTATTGATGCAAACCTATCTTATGTCTTACTTTTCCCCATATTTTCATCTGAAAATATTCATATGCTTTATCATAGATAAACCATCCAAACTGACCTGCTATAATCAGACCAATCCATACAGGTACGCTAAGACTTCCAGTAAAAATAATTTTAGGAAGGAAAAAGAGCATGGAAATATAAAGTAAATTAAAGAACAAAAACTTCAGTAAAGGAAATAATATCTTTCTAGATTTCTGAAAGCGCTCTCTGGCAAGTATATAATAAGCGGCTTCACTCCATAATACATAACATGAGAGTCCCATATAAGTTAACACATATAATTTGTTTGGTGAAAGTAAAAGTCCAAGTAAAATACAGGCAACAAAAAATCCAAAACCAATTCGGATTCCAAATTCACGAATAGCAACACCCACAAAAAATGCTGCCGCTGCCAGTAAAAACAGTGTATTCGTTCCAATTACAGATGCCAGTATAATAAAAATCGACACCACTGCTGCCAGCAAACCTAAAAAAGCTACTTGTTTTGCTTTTACATGCATGAACACAAATCTCCTCCCATACATTCACAAATTTGATCTGCAATACATAAATCACAGCAAAAATTTCCTGACCCGCAGGAAGAACCACCGTATCCATAACCTGCGCTATTATTCTGGTAACGTTGACCACCAAACTGTAAGCGATTTAAAAATTCACTGTATTCACGATTTTCAGGTTCCATATTAACTGCCTGACGTGCGAATTTTATTGCTTCCATATTATTACCAAGTCCCGCATGAGATACCGCATTAAAATAATACCAGCGACTCGTACGATTTGTAATTTCTGACAATACATTCAACGCTTCTTTGTAGCGTCCTGAATTAATATAATTTGCGATTTCCATCATTTTAGGATCTTCTTGACCGCCATATCCACCAGAACCCGAGTATGATTGAGAGGTTGTACCATGGGATGAATATCCCTGGTAATGTCCGCCACCATGTTCTTTTTCTGTTACAATCTGCTGATATGCTTCCTGAACCTGTTTAAACTTTTCTTCTGCTAAATCTGCCAATGGGTTATTTGTATTTGTATCCGGATGATACTTTCTGCTTAAATCTCTATATGCTTTTTTTATTTCATCGTCGGATGCATTTGGTGTTACTCCAAGTACCTGATATGGATCTGTAATCATGATTGTGGTTCCTTTCCTTTTTCCTGTTTCGTTGTATTATATTTACTCCAAACACCGCCATATAAAATATTTCTAAGAATCTCTGCTTCTTCCACACATGGAAGTTTTTCAAATTCATTTGCGGCTTCAGAAATCATCATCGTAAGCATGTCATGACAAAATGTTTCATAATCTTCCCTGTCCTTATAAAAGATCAAAGGATTATAGCTGTTGTTTTTCATATCTTTTTCGAGATCAAAATATGCATCGATTAAATAGATAAACTTTCCTAAATAAAATCCCAGCTTTCGAAGATATTCTTCCCATGCATCCTGTTTGTATATAAATAATTCCGCCATAAGCGTACCAAAACAGCCACTTACAAAATCCAGACTTTTTTCCTGCGCTGCTTCATATTCCTGTAATTGCTTTAAGGAAGTTTCAATTGCTCTGCACTGGCGTGGATAACGTTTTTCAATTGCTTTGTATTTCTTTTTAATTACAGTCGCACCTGCAATTCCGCTTATTTTCTTTTCATCTGCCCAATCATCCAAAAAGTTATGGTATGCCAATGCAATATTCATATCTGCAGCATATGAGCTTATCTCATTTTTTAAAATATCGTGTTTTTTTACAGGATGAACAATACAATGCTTTTGTTCAAAAGCTGTATCCGGTTCATATAAAGAGGTTAGTAGCAATACTAAAAAGGTCATATCATAAGTTAATGTCATTTGTCCTAAAAAACCATGGTTTTCCCGTAACGTATGACATAATCCGCAGTAATATGCATGATAGCGATTAAAATCTTTAATTTTTAGTTCCGGTTTATTTACTGTTACGTATCCAAACATAAAGAAAACTTTGAATCCTTTCCAAAATAATGAATATACTATTTTCTATTATATTTCACTTCTTTCAAAAAATCCAATTATGATTTTATAAATTTTTTTTAATGGGATTTATTTTCTATTTTTAATTCTAAAATATTATAGCATAATAAAAAGTAAATATATCAATTGCATGATTTTTTTTAGGAAGGAGGGTATTTTTGAATATTTGGAACAAGATTTAAGAAACACAAAACCTTAGCATGATTTTTCTGTTTTGACCATTTAAAGAAAGGGGTTTTCTTATGAAGTCACATTTTTTTAGGTTAATCAGTATTTTTACTATTTTATGTTTTTTTGTATTATCTGTTCCAGTTCTTTCTAATACAACTCTTGTAAAAGCTCAGGCCACTTCAAATCTTTTATTGCAATACAAATTCGATGAAACAAGTGGCAGCACCGCATCCGATGCTTCTGGAAATGGTTTTAACGGCACATTATCCTCCGGTGCCAGCTGGTCTGCAGACGGCAAACAAAATGGATGCGTTTCCCTCAATGGTACAAATGGATATGTAACCATTCCCAACGGGGTTTTAAATGGAGTTCATAATATTACCATATCCGCAGATGTGTATATAAACAAATCTAATACCAATACCTGGTTATTTGGTCTGGGACCAGATAGTGGAAAATACATTTTTGTCAATTCCAGAAACAGTTCTGGCTATGCATATGGAGCCGTCACTACGAATGGAACCTTAAATTCTGGATATGCCAGTGAAAAGGGTGTGCAAAACACAACATATCTCCCTGCTGGAATCTGGACTAATGTTACTTTAGTTCTTTCTACAGATACACACTCGGAACGATTTTATATCAATGGCTCTTTAGTTCAGTCAAATAACGACATTACAGAAGATCCGGCTTCTTTATGTGATGCAGGCAAAACCTTTTCTGGCTATATTGGGAAATCTTTTTACAGTTCTGATTCCTATTTAAATGCAAAAGTTGATAATTTTTCTATTTATAATACCGCGCTTACCGCTTCTGAAATTTCAGAAAATTCGCTGTTATTAAATTATGATTTTCATGAAACAAGTGGAAGCACGGTAAATGATATCTCTGGAAATGGATTTAGCGGATCACTTTCTTCAACTGGCGCTTCCTTTTCCTCGGGTGCATTATCCTTAGATGGTCAAAATGGATATGTTTCCATTCCAAAAGGAGTCCTAAAGGGCGTTCATAATGTAACCATAAGTGCTGATGTTTTTATGAATTCGCCCATTACAAATTCCTGGATTTTTGGCATTGGTCCCGATAGTGGAAGCTATCTCTTTATAACTTCGAAAGATTCTTCTGGAAGAACCTATGCTGGAATCACAACAAACGGAACCGTTGGTAACGGTTATCAAAGCGAGCAGAGGGCTGCTTATAGTTCTACGATTCCAACTGGAAGCTGGGTAAATCTGGCACTCGTAGTGTCGGCTGACACTCATATAGAACAGTTTTACATAAATGGAACACTTGTCTCTTCCATGAGTGGTATAACTAGTGATCCTGCTTCCTTATATTCAGCCGCCTCTTCGTTTACTGGATATATCGGAAAATCCTTATATTCTACAGATCCCTGTTTCAATGGAAAAATTGATAATTTTCGCATTTATGGAGCTGCTTTAAATGTTTCTGATATTCAAAAGCTTGCTCACGCAACAAATTCAAATCAATTGCAAAACGGAAGTCTCTGGCTGGATACCAATGGAGATCCAATCGATGCTTATGGTGGTTGTATTTTAAAATCCGGTTCCACTTACTATTGGTATGGTAACTCTGGTATTTATGTCAATTGCTATTCTTCAAGCGATCTCGTTCACTGGACTTTTTCTCATGCGATACTCGGTCCGAATTCTTTGGATTCCTCTGGAGCGAATGCTTCTGATCTCTCAAAATCATGCGTTGTGGAAAGGCCAAAAGTTTTATATAATGCTTCTACAAACCAATATGTTCTCTGGTTCCATTACGACAGTCCAAACTATTCCATCGGAAAAGTTGGTATTGCGACCTGTAGTAGCCCGAATGGTGATTTTACTTATCAGGGAAGTATCAATCCTGGAGGACTGGACTCAAGAGATATGACTCTTTTTCAGGATACGGACGGAAGTGCCTATCTAATATCTGCAACTGTAACAAATGGAAGATTATCCATTTTTAGACTTTCGGATGATTATCTAAGCTGTACTTATATGTACAACATTTATGGAGGTGCCACATCGGGAGGTACCTATGCCGGGCGTGAAGCTCCTGCTATCGTAAATTACAATGGGACTTATTATTTGATTACATCTGCCTGTGCTGGATGGTACCCAAATCAGGCACAGTTTTCCTCCTGCTCTACTTCGTTGTCTGCATCAAATGCTGCATCCTGGAGTGCAATGCAGCCGATTGGTAATTCAAGTGCTTTTTATTCACAATCCACCTGGATTTTAACTCTAAATGGTACAAATGGAACCTCTTACATGCTTATGAGTGACCGAAATAGAATTCCGAATACTGGAGATCAGAATTCTTACTTTGCCTGGTTTCCGCTGACCATTCAAAATGGTGTTCCTACTTTTGATTTTGCAAGTACGATTCAATTGGATTCAGCTGCGGGCACAATTCAAAATATATATAATGGAACGAACGTTGCACTTGGTAAATCTGCCTCTGCCTCCAATTCTGCAACTTCAAATCCTGCCAGTTATGCAAATGATGGAAGCTATACTACCGAATGGATTGCCGGAAGTGTTACCTACCCGTCTGCCTGGACTGTAGACCTTGGTGCAAACTATGCACTCAATGAAGTCCAGCTGTCCTGGCTGCTTTACAATGGTTCCGAAGCATTGGAATATTACACAATCTATACCAGCACAGACGGAACAAATTATACTGTTTTACGTGATAATTCCAATGATACCACTTACGGATTTAATGACGACTTTTTAGGCGGTAAAATTGCCCGATATTTGAAAGTTCAAATCAATAAATCTCTGCCTCATAATAATCCATCGAACAGCTGGTACACGCCACAATTATTTGAAGTAAAAGTATACGCACAATAACAAAAAAGATATCCGGATTGTAAAAAGATCCGGATATCTTTTATTGCTTGTTGCTTTTTAATTTTTTTTTATTTCATATTTGTTTATTGCTCATTCTTTTTTTATTTTTTTATCTATGTGAATTAATTTTGATTTTTACACAAATTTCTCTGCTGCACATTGTATCTGTTTTCATATTTTCATACTTTCATTTCTGCCTTTAATCTCTTATTTATGTTCCTGGCAAAAATGGCACATAATAGAAACGTTAGAATATCTGCAATCGGTTGTGCATAGATAACTCCATTCATTCCTAAAAATCCTGGCAGCAAACATATGATTGGAATAAAAAACACACCCTGCCTTGAAAGTGTAAAGATTCCACCCTCTAACGTTTTCCCTAATGCTAAAAACAGCATTGCATATACAAGTACGAATCCATATGAGATAAATGGTATTGCACCTATCCTGAGTGCATAACTTCCCATTTTAATTACCGCTGTATCCTGACTAAACAATGCCATAACCTGTGGTGCAAATACCAGTAATAAAATAGCTGATATTGTAGAAAACCAAGTAGTCCAACGAATTGAAACTTTTACAGCTTCCTGTAATCTATCGAATCGACTAGCGCCATAATTATATCCTGCTATCGGTTGAAAACCTCGAAGAAATCCATAAATAACTCCAAAGCCAAGTGCCAGGATTCTTGTTACAATCCCCATAGCGGCCACTGCATTGTCGCCATAATGGCTTGCTGCCGTGTTGGTCAATGCAATCGCCATACTTGCCAGTAATTGAAACACAAATACCGGAACGCCTACGCTCAAAATCCCTTTCATGATTTTTCTATCAAATGTAACATATTTTATATGAAATCTTAACGTTCCCATTTTTAAAATGATATATCTCATATATAGCAAACAGGAAACTGCCATAGAGATTAAAGTAGCAATGGCAGCACCTCGAATTCCCCATTTTAGGGAATATATCATGATTGGTGCAAGAATCAGATTCGTGATTCCACCCGTGATTTGAGCCACCATAGAATAACGTGTTGCTCCTTCGGCTGTTATTGTATTACTCACTGTAACTGTGAAAAAATTAAAAATGGAACCAGCAATATAGATAAAGGCATATTCTCTCGCATAAGGCAATATCGTTTTCGTTGCTCCCAATTGTACCAATAACTGATCTAAGAAAACAAGAGAGAGGATAATCAATACACTTCCTGCTGCCAAACTTGAAAACAGGGCTGTAGACGCTGTTTTATTTGCTTCTTCATAATTTTTTTCACCAAACAATCTTGCTATATAGGAAGCTGCTCCACTACCAAACAATGCCCCTAAGCCAATTACGAATTGACCAATCGGGAAAGACACAGATACCGCTCCCATTGCAGCTGTTCCAAGCCCTCCTACAAAATAAGCATCTACCAGTGTATAAAGAGAAGCTACCAGCATTCCCACCATCGTTGGCATCCCAATCTTCCATAAAGCTTTTGGAATCCTGTCATTTTTCATTAGTTCTAATTTCTCGTCCTTCATATAAAATTCTCCTTTTGTAATCATTTGTGTGCACTTATGCACTTATATGGTAAACAAAAATAGCTTCTCAGCTATCCTTGTGTTTTGTTTCCCTTGTTTTGTTCCCTTACTTCTCTTTCATTGCAAGAAGTTCTTTTAACCCCTGCACCGTTTTTTCAAAGTTATCAAATATAAGACTATTATTCGTCTTATAGTAAGTATTTCTGTCTGCTGTTGTCTTATCCAATATTCCGTATCGGTATAATAAATCTAAATGTCTTGAAATCACAGATCTATGCTGAGAAAAATTTTCCGCTATTTCTTTAATGTTCTTCTCGCCATGGCTGGCGAGATAAACCACAATCTCGCTTCGTACTGGATCAAACAGTGCCTTATAAAAATCAAAATCAATACACTCGCTTATAGAAAGACTACATTTTTGGGCGTTTTTTTCACTTCCCATGAATTTATCACCTCTCTTTATTTATAGATTATATATGCACACATATGCACGTGTCAAGTATTATTTTTTTGCAAAAAAACAGTGATGGATTATCACTGTTTTTTAGTTGATTTTGGTTTTGTTAAAAGTTTTTTAAATAATAAGCTTTCGCCTTTTTCATACATTATTTTTAAAAGAACTCCTTTCAATATGGTTTATTTCAAATAGGTATTTGCGGAATGATATAAAACATTTGATATATTCGGTACATTTATCAAAAGAATGGTGACTTGCCACTGCATCGGAACCTTCTTTTGGTAATATTCACTTTAGAATTTCATATCAAATGAGTCTCAGTCTAAAAATAATGGTTCTATAGATTCTTTTATCAATTCTATCCTATCTTTCGCCTGAGGTGTAAAAAGTGCTGTCATTGATATTACAATGTTTTTCTTTTCATTGACATAGATTACATTTCCACCATCTCCCATAGCTGCATAGCTATGTTCTTTCTCATCTATAATCCACCACAGATACCCATATGCAAGTTTGTCCCATCTGCTATGTTCTTTCGTACTCTCATCAATCCAATTTGCTGATACAATCTGCTTCTCCCTGCATATACCACCATCCAAATATAACTGACCTATTTTTGCCATATCCATTGTTGTTAAAGCAAGACCAAATGCTGCTGTATTTATGCCTTGTGGATCAGCAACCCAGCCACTAAAATGCTTCTTATCATACCAGGCGAGTTGCTCTTCTTTGTTGCGAAAAACAACATTGCCATCCACATGAATGTCTAATGGAGCAAATAAGTACTCTGTTGCAAAATCCAGTACCGATCTTCCCGTTGCCTTTGCAAGAATACCGGAAAAAATATCTGGCCCTATGAGTGGTGTATATCGAAATTCTCCTATCTTTCCCTTTCCTCCTAATAAATCAAGTGCACTCTTCACCCAGTTATCGCTAGTAAAATATTCTGTGTATGGTTCTGCCTGATACTTATAGGGAGCAGTCATTGTAAGCATATCTTTCAACGTCACATTCTGTATTGTTTTTTCTCCGTTTTTCACCACATATTCCGGGAAAAAATCCAATACTTTCTGGTTGATACTTTTAATATGACCTTTGTCTATTGCAATACCAATTAATATTGAAATAATACTTTTTGTTACTGAAAAAACATGAAGCTTACTTGCAGTCGTATATTCGTTCAAATAGGTTTCGTATACGGTTTCTCCATTTTTAAGAATAACTAGACCTGCGGTGTTGCTATAACTTGTCTGTAGCAGCTTTTCCAAAGATATTTTTTTACTCTCATTCATTTAAGGTGCCTCCCTGTCTTGGAATTCATTTTTTCAGCATATTAAGAAATGAATGGGCTCAATTGGAACATAAATATCTACCTCATGCAGATGGCTTTCACTCATATGTGGATTGTTTCGATACACTTCAAAAGGATATGAATTTCTTGGAACATATCCACTCCCTGTTAGCCACTCCTGATACATATAATTCCACGCATCACTGTATTCCTCCTGCTGAATCTGAAAATGTCCAACCGCATACAGACCGCAATCCAGCTTCATTTTTCCAAGAATTCCATCCTCAAAAATTTGGATTTCATTTGGTACTGTCAGACACAGACTTGTTCGAAACTGACTTGCCTCTGTAAATTCCGGATTATCATGATAGATAGCAAGTGGCCAATTCTGATTCTCCACAAGAAGGTGCTGTTTCTCTGCTAAAGAAAATAGTATCTGCATGAGATTTGCATACTCTTTTGCAAGCGTCTCATATGTGCCTGTATGTCTTACATATGCAACCTGCTTTTCTTCCATACTCGTGATGGTAATTTGCACCTTTACCGGAAATGGATTCTCTGCCCATTCTTTCTTTGCTGTGCCCCTATTGTACTCAGAGAGTAAAAAAGATTCTTTGCAATTCTTGCTATATTGCTTTCTGTATTCTCTTGGACTTATACCATAGAAATTTTTAAATGCCCTTGAAAAGGTAGCTGAATCCGAAAGTCCAAGTTCATATGCAATATCTGTCATATTTTTATCTCTCCTGTGTGCCAGCAAAAACAATGCATTCTCCATTCGAATCCGGTTCATATAATGTGCCAGCGGCTCATGTAATATACCTTGAAAGATACGACTGAAATGATATTTGGAAAATCCAGCCACATTCGAAAGTTCCTCAATTGACAAAGATTCTCCTAAATGATTTTCCATATAATCCTGCACTTTATGAATTCTTCGTATGTATTCTTCCTTACAATTAGAATCTGACATGTAATTCCTCCGCAACCTGATTCTATCTTTTTAAATTCGGATGTTCTTCTAACCAGCTTACTGATTTCTTAAGTGATTCAACCGTTTTCGTCTCAATCACACATCTGCAATGAAGCTGTTTTGCTATGTTTAATCTTTGTTCCAGATCAATATCACCTGTACCAAGTGCCATATGATTTGATTTACTCCTGCCATCATGAATGTGAAAATGGTATAGGTGTTTCGCATTTTTTAACAAAAAAGATTCATCAATGTTATCACTTGCATTGGAATGACCAATATCCCAGGTCAGTGCAAATACTTTACTTTGTAGTAGCAATTCGATTGCCTCTTTTTCATAATTTCGGAATCCATCCGTATTTTCAATGCAGATATGAATATCAGAATTGGCGATTATATTCTCACACATATCCCGAAAACTCAGCATACTTTCTAAATATATCTCTTTATATTGTTCAAACAAGTTTACTTTCTTGTCTGGTAATGTAAAATGTATGCCATGATTCATGTGCATATTAAGAACTGGCATTTCCAGTTTCTTTGCAACCTCAATCGTTCTTTCCACTGTTTGCCTGTAGGCATCTGCAACCAAGGGATTAAAATCACTGATATTTAAATTTTCATCCAAATGAATGGTATAAAATACTTGATATCTATCTTTTAATTCTTTCAAAAAAGCTGTATTCTCCAGCTTTTTCAACTGGTACGGTGGAAGATTCATATTCAGTTCCACAAAGGACAATCCTAATTTCCTGCATAGCTGCATGGTTTCATCTAAATTATTTAATTCTATCAAGCTTGGCATTCCAAATATCATATCTGTCACTCCATTCTAATATCTAAATCAAAATACTGCTCATGGAAATAAATTTGCCTGTATTGCAAAAAGACATTTAACCATAGTATTAAATGTCTTTTTGATAACCTATATTCAGTTGCATATACTACGGATGAACCTATTGTGATATTTTATTCGTTCTTGTTGATTCAATTCCTATATTCTTATTCTTCTTCTCAACTTTACCAGAACCAATCTTTTTTTCGGCTTGTAAAAAAGAACCCTTTGCTTTCTTCTCTTCTAATAATTTTTTCATTTTTTCCATATCATTCATTGACATTTTGTATTCCTCCTTCAAATATCACTTTAATTTTTTACTTGTGTTTCAAAGATACAACGCCTTTCCTGTGGGTTTTGCGTGTTACAGACTTTCATCTGATCACTTATCGTTGTATATTTCTTTTTCTATTGTAACATTTTTAAGCGTATCTGTCAGCGTATAATTGGCTGATAAGGTGTTTTACTTTTAATCATATCGATAAACTTTGCAAGTGCACTCGTCATCAGCGTATCTTTGTGTCTGATAAAAAATATTTTTGATGTACTGTATTGCTTCGGAATCGAAAATGATTTGAGAAGACCCTTTGCCTCATATTCTTGTATTGCAGACTGTGGAACAAAAGAAACCCCAAGATCTGCAATGACTCCTTCTATAATGGAATCCAGATTATTAAATTCCATATATCGAATATTGCTTATGCCTTCCGTGATAAGCCATTTTTCCAGATTAGCTCTGTTTGGACAGCCTATCGTATTCATAAGAAACTCTTTTGAACAAACGGTCCGTATGTCTTTATTCACCGGCGCTGAAATAAGTACCAGATTTTCCTCATACAAAAGTTCCTCTACGATATTATCATCCATAAAAAAAGATGACTTTACGAATGCACCATCCAATTGAAAATGAAGTATTTTATTTATAAGTTCATCTGCATATGCTGTTGTGAGCGATAAATCTACGTATGGATATGATTTGTGATATTCTGATAGTATTTGTGGCAGCTCAAGTGCAGAAGCCGTATGATTGACTCCGATTGAGAGCCTTCCAGATGGTTTATCGGAATCATCCAATGCTTTTTTTGATTCATCGAGGAGATGTAAAATCTGTGTCGCATAAGGAAGAAGTTTTTCACCTGCCGGAGTCAGTATCATACCGCTTTTTCTATAGAACAGTTGCGTTTTTAATTCAGCTTCCAGTTGTTGAATCCTTGCCGTAACATTCGACTGAACATAACCAAGTGTCTGAGCCGCCTTTGTAATACTCTTTTCTTCCGCAACTGCTTTGAAAATACGCAAATCATTGCTTTCCATGATATTCTCCTTTCACTCATTTTCTAATATATATGGATCACTACGAAGATCAATTCGTGGCTCAATATCAAAATCGCTGAGCAACGTTTGAAAAATACCATTTACCATAAATCCTTTTGCCATACGGATCATTTCATCTGCTGAAAATATATCCGTATCTGCCCATTGTATAAACATCTCGACCAATGCAGATATTGTCATGTCAATCGCAAGATTTGTCTTAGAATCATCTGTTTTTGGAGAAAACACATTTGGAAATTGATTTTTCAACTTATTTTTATATTTCATTGCAAATGCCGGCTGCCTGTTTTCAACAACAAGATAATGGAGATATTCTCTGTTATCCCGAAATATTTTCAAAAGAACCTTCGCATAATTATTTAGATCATGAGAGGTCTCAAAATATTCCATTTTCACCTGATCAAGAGCGTTTATCAAAATCTCTTCTATTTCTTCCAGAACAGCATAAACATCCTGGTAGTGCAAATAAAATGTTGCCCGGTGTATCTGGCATGCATCTGTAATGGCTTTTACCGTTATTTTTTCGATTGACTTTCCCTTGTATTGTAACCAGAATGCATCTACAATTTTCTTTCTGGTTTTTATCCTTGCATTATCATACGTCTGCATATCATTTACCTCAAAATACGACATCTTGCCTATAATTGTAAATTGCTTTTCCATTTATGTAAAACTATACTATAGCCATAAGATACGACATGGTGTCTATCTTTCATATCCATATATTAGTTAACATCCTGTTTCATGTCAAGAAAAATAATAGAAATGAGGTAAATCGTATGAGAAAAAATTTAATGGCAAACAGTGGTTTTCCGATGTCCGTTCATATTCAGGAAGATCTCAAAGCAATTCCACAGGCACTTATCGATTCATGGTATATCAAAACTGAATTTGAAGCAGACGGTAAACAACTGGGATTTACATGGCATCATATGGTACAGGCATATGGCAATGAATTAAAAGTCAGTGTAGAAAGTCTTTTCATGGATGCTACAAATGATGTCTGGCTGAATAACAAAATTCTTTCTTCGGTAGATGACAAAAACGGTGTTGCTTCTGATTGCATGCATTGTTTCTCATCCTGGGGTGACTTCAGAGGTGATATGGATCAAATGACTCTCAATTTGGAAATTGGAGGAGATGAAATCCACATGAAGTTTATTCCAAATGGAGAAGTCCTTTACAACGGAGGAACCGGTCTTATTCATTTTGGAAATACTGGATCCTATCAGTATTCTTTTCCTAATATGAAAATGGAAGGAACTTTTATTTTCCAAGGACACGAATATAAAATAACCAATGCTAATGCATGGTTTGACAGACAGTATGCTTTCGCTCCAACTCGTACAGAAGGATTTACCTTTGCTCCTGGAAAAAGCAGCTGGCTTTGGATTGGTCTTTCACCTCTCTTAAATGGCCGCGGAGCTGTATCACTTTGGGACGTATATGGCAACACAGAGCGATATGCTTTTGGAACATTTCTAAATCCGGATGGAGTCATGACAAATGCTGCCGCAGAAATCACTTATGATGATATCTGGACAAGTGAACGATCCGGGCATTCTTATCCGAATACAATCCATATCCATATCCCTGCAGAAGACTTTGATGTGAAACTTACCTCTCTAGCCAGCGGTCAGGATGCTGAGTTTGTCCATGAAGTAAAGCTATTATCCGGATGTCAGTGCCTGTATCACATTTCAGGAACATATAAAGGTGAAAAAATAGACCGTTCTGTTGATGTGGAACTGATTGGAGACGTGTGCGGAGAAATCCCTAAAATTTAAGCAAACATTTCATTTATTCACAAATCTGATACTCCTAAAGGGGTTATGCTTTTCGATAACGAAGAGCATAGCCTCTTTTCAAATGCTTGCTACTTCTGATGTTTTACTACCATTACTTTTTAAGCATTTAAATCATTATCACTATTAATGAATGTGAGTATCGCTTTTAATCGTTTTACTTGATAGTTTGTTTTATGTATACTTGCCTTGTATTCAAATTCAAGGAGGTTATTTAAATGACAAATCAAGTGAATAAAAAAATGGCAGAAGACTTTTTAGCCGCATACAAGGATCATGATTGGGACTCAATTGCGAAATTATTACATCCGGATATCGAATGGACACTTCCGGGTGAAGGAAAGATTTCAGGTACTGCAATGGGTATCGATGCAATCATTGAACGAGTTAAAATGATTATCAATGGTGGAGTCGTTACAACGCTACACTACATTCTCGTTGGACAAAATGGACTTACTTTATCGCTAAATAATAAAGCTACTGCTTCAGATGGACGCGTTTTAGATGAAGAACTTGCTACTGTTCTTACCGTCCAAAACGATCTTATAACAAAAATCGACACCTATCTTTCCGATGTAGCAATGATGGAGCAATACTTTACGAAATAAGCCAGTTGAAAAGGCATTAAGACTTTTCTATCTTAATGCCTCTAAACTTTCTTAATTTAAGTTCCGTTACTTATATAAAACAAAATGCTATAAAAGTTTTACAAATACTTATCAAGTTCCTGGTCGATTTGAGGGATTTCCTTTATTCTTGGATTATTTATAATTTTTCCCCGCATAATTACCATATCAATATGTCTTAAAGCTTCTGCTTTTTCCAAAGGATTTTCCTTTATTACAATCATATCTGCCATCTTTCCGCTATCAATACTTCCGGTAAGATGATCGATTTTAGCTATCTGCGCATTTTTCAATGTTGCTGTATATAAAGCATACTTTCTTGAAACTCCACAATACTTATGAAAATAGTTCAATTCACGCCACATTCCATAATGCGTAACATAAGAGCAGGCTGTATCTGTTCCTAATCCCACTGGAATTGCATTTTCCATACATGTTTTTGCACATGAAACAATTCCATCAAACACTACCCTTCCGTTGATCTGACCTGCTTCATTCACTTTTGAAATCGCAGTATCAAAAAAAGCATAAGGTAAGGCTGGTGAAAGTGTTACAATCTGAGCAGAACCATTTTCTTTAAAAAGTCTGATGATTTCATCATTCGGTTTTGCGCCATGTTCAATGGTGTCTATTCCAGATGCGAGAGCCGCCTGAAGTCCTTCTACACCTTCCACATGCGCTGCTACTGGAAGTCCTAATTTATGTGCTTCGTCACAAGCTGCCTTTATAATCTCTGGTTTCATTCGTAATACGCCTGGTTCTCCTGCAACTTTTGCATCTAATACCCCACCAGTAACCATCAGTTTTATTAAATTTGGTTTATCTTTTGCGATTTTTTGAACCAGAAGAACTGCTTCCTCTGCTGAATTTGCTATATATGTCACCGATCCTGCCATATGCCCATTCGGAACCGATATTCCCATATTAGCTGCCAGTATTCTTGGTCCTTTTACTTTTCCTGCATTTATCCTGTCACGAATTTGTGTATCAAAGTTCCCCAATCCTGCTACTGTACGAATGGTTGTTACGCCACTTAAAAGCTCTGTTTTTGCATAGGACTCACACGTTTTTCGCAGTATCGCCTGCAAAATGCTGGATGTTTCTGCTTTCTTGATCAGTTTTAATTTTTTGTTCATTGATGTTTCATCTGCGATTGGTTTTCCAGAACCTGGAAGATGAACATGCAGATTAATCAGACCTGGCATTATATATCGGCCTTTCAAATCAATGATCGTATATTTTTCATTTCTTAATTCCTTTTCAGTCACTTTTTTTATAGCAGTTATCTTTTCGTTTTCTGTCGTAATCACAAAACCTTTTTGAGGTTCCATATTTTCATGACCGTTCAATATGATTCCGTTTACATAGGCATATTTTTTCATGTCTTATCCTCCTGGATATCTGTTCTTTTCCTCTATTTACGATATATGATCAGCATACTCTTTTTTAACTGCTTAAGAAATCATTATTTGGCAAAAAAGCATCCAGACGATTGCTGAATGCTTTTTTTGTTCCTTATATTAAATTATAATATTCTTGCCTTTCATATACAATGGCATATAGGATAACAAACTTATCTTCCTTATTTAACCTCTAAAACACAAGATACCTTTCAAAAATTAATTGGCGTTGTTATTTCTACATGATTACCTTCCGTATCTTCAAATTCTGCAACCCAGTTTTCACCAATTTTAGTAACAGGAAATACAATTTTCAGACTTTCTAGTTTTTGTTTCAATATGTCTATACTATCTACGGAGATACTTGGCAAGCAATTACTACCAAATGTATGAGGTTCCTTCATTTTTTCAAAAGCAAACAGCCCGAATCGAAATCCATTGATATCAAAAATACTATATACATTATCTTTCACAGCAACTTTTTGCTCAAAAAACGCTTCATAAAACGAAATCGCTCTCTCCATATCTAAAACACATATATATAATGATTTTATGTCACAATGCATGCGTCCTGCTCCCCTTTAATTGTATTGTATGATAGGCAATTGTGAAACTATGTAAAACACTTAATATATTGAGGGAAGAAAGGATAGAATTGAAGTTCTGGGAATGAAATCAAATCTGCATTATTTGAAACAGCTTGTTCCATTGCCCCAACTATTCGCCCATTCTTATATTCTTTACCATTTTATGCTCAAGAGAGAAGTCAGAATAAATACGATTTCCACCCTTTCCTGTCGGTGATTGTGGTACGAATCCTACCTTTACCGTTTCTTCAACTGGAAGATTAAAAAATCTCATCATATAAAAATGCATGCCATCTGTTGAATAATGAAAAGCAAATGATTGACCTGTTCTGGCAATCTGTAACCATGCCTCATTTCCCTCGATATTACATCCATTGGCATCGTCAGAACTATAATTTGTCACTACACTAACTGCTGCATGCGTACCAAAATCAGTGAGTTCAAAACATCCTTTGGCCCAAATATTCATGTCTTTCATAACCATTATGGATGCCGAATCATACATATACTTAAACTCATGGCAGACCTTAACACGCATTACAAAATCACCTTCTACTTCTGTAAAAAAGAAAGGCGCATTACAAAGTGTATCCGGTGTAATACCTTCATCTGATACGGCTCCGTTATTACAGAAAAAATCACTTCCTTCTGGTGCATATAAAATAGCTTTCTCTCCTTCAAATCGGATACTGCTTTCATTCAACCACTTAAAATCTTGAAAATCTGCTTGTTTCATTTCTCATCCTCCTGGTCTTGTTTTTGTATGCTGTAAGTGTTTTTACAACCCTCTGTGTAGTACACTATCGCTTGATTCTATTACAAAAGAATTGTAATAGAACCCTTACTATTGTATAATTATATCATCAAATTATTAAAATAATAGATATTATCTTCCAAATATTTATTACTATTTTCCCACAAAGGAGTTTATTATGTAAGCCGGTAACATGCCACTTGATTATATGCTTTATGAAACAACAAAACATGGTTTCGTCGATTTTCCAATTCAATTCTATGTAGATGATCTATACAAATTTCATAATAGAAGTGTACCTCTTCATTGGCATTTCGAATCGGAATTCTTTGTTGACAAAGGTTGCACCGTATGTGTGCAGATTGTAAACCATCATGTGAAAGGAGACTATATTTTAATGAAAAAGGATGACATATTAGAGAAAAGCAGAAAAGAAAATCTGTTTGGGGATGAGCGCACCAAAAATATTGCAAAAACAGCCAATGAAAATGCATATTGGGCTATTATGGCGGTATTCGGTCTACTTACTATTGTCGCACTCATACAAAGATTGGTTACAGGATCTGCTTTTGCAGACTATCATATTTTTATCTTGCCTTTTTTCATAGGATGGTCTGGAAAGAGTATTACAACGTACATTTATAATAAAACAACTGATTCCCTTATTACCTCTATTTCTTCCTTTATTGCTGCAATTGCCTGCTTTCTTCTTATTATTTTATAGAGGAGAAACGGTAATAGCGTTTCTTCGCAGACCGATTCCTCTCTACATTTCAATTTGGTTTATTTCACTTGTAAGTGTGATGTTTCTATGCCGTTTGGTATTAAAAAAAGCCTTGCATCAAAGACAAATGTCAGTCCAATAATCTGGGATTTTATTTTTAGTTAATCATTTCGACTTATCTCCAAACTGAACATAATAAAATCGAACTTAATCGAAAAACTTCCCCTTATAAAAATTCTCATTACCAAGTTTTTTCGCCGTCACCCGAAACATAACGCAACCATCTGGACATACAATATCCTTGCTATATTTGCTAGTCCCGCCGATATTCTCTAAATCTCCACCGCTTCTGACAGCCTCCATTATTGGAAACAATATCATCATTACTTTGGAACAAATACCCTGTCCATTGGCATTTACAGGACAGCCATAAGTACAGTTATATTTATCTCCAACCTCCTCGCCGTTTCGGCAATATCGCTCTGTATGTTCACTACGAAGAAATCCTATTACCTCAATTTCCCATTCATACTCTTCGTCATACCATTTTTTCATAATTTTATTCCTTCCTTGTCCTTTTTATTTTGGATAGCAATATCTGCGATTAAGCTTGTTTACTCATCTGCTTTGGAGTTGATATCTATCAAAAATCAGTACCCGTACTTCTTTTTTCACAATAACGCTCTTTTCATTATAATTTTACATAGGCATTTGCGAAACTATTTAAATCACTTGATATGCTAGGTGAATTTACCAAAAGAATGGTGACTTGCCACTGCATTAGAACCTTCTTTTGGTAATATTCACTTTAATATTTCATATAAAATTAGTTTCGCTATTTCCTAATAATTTTACAATAAAAAAGATGACGCCTATATGTCATCTTTATAAATCTCTTTCATTTTTAATTTGCTGCTCATCCATGAATCGTAAAAAGACACTGCAAAACTATTTGGCTTTTATGAACTTATAGTCTCTTCTTCTGATAATTTGAATTATAATAAATTGAATGAAGTCTTGCACCATATTTATTCCATCCTATAAATCGGATACGTAAAGCTCTATACCATCAACATTCTTAACTATCTCAGGCATATTCGCACTTCTAGTCAATATATTCTAGCAAAACAGAGTCATCGTTTTTTGAATTCCCATTATGACTTTTTCTTTATAGCATACCAAAGTTCAACATATCCCATATCAGAGTCTCCTCCGTATACCTCGAAATTCATACCGTTTGCTTGCTCGTATTCGGCGGTAGGAAGCCACTCAGAATAAAAACGCTTATTGAGATTATTGACAATTTCGACAACGTTGTCCCATTTAAACTTTTCAGACGGGAGTATAAGCCATGTGTGTGCAGGAATATTTGCCACAGTGTAGCCATCAATATTACTGTTTTTACCTTTAAATGCGCACTGCATATACGCGAATGTGCCAGGCTCCGTTTGTTTATAATCGCATACGCCGTGTACTTTGCATAAAGCGGGGCTGACGAACGGTGGTAAATCACCAGCATCTGCGGCAAGTTTTTCATATGCTCCGTTTGCATGGTTTCTGTTCCAAAGCTCATGCGGATTGTTCTGATGCTCAGCATTATCACTTAAAATATCTACATTCAAACCACTTTCATCTGCTCTGAATATGCCTTCGTAGCCAAAAACTTGAAACTCTTCTTTACTTTCAATTCGATAATCCATTTCTTTTTCTCCTTTGATTGAAATTTGAAAAGAAATTCTCGGGTATGCTTTTAACGTCACTCCGTCTGCACGTGCTTTGGTCGGTGTAATCCCATGGAGCGTCTGGAATGCGCGTGAAAATGAAACAGGCGAATCGTAACCATACTTTAGAGCCAGATCAATCACCCTAACATCACCACTCTGCAGCTCGATTGCCGCTAGTGTCAATCTTCTTCTACGAATGTATTCCGTAAGCGAAATATCAGTAATAAACGAAAACATCCTATAAAAATTGTAAACGGAACATCCAGCCATTCGTGCCAGCACCTCTTGATTAATCTCACCTGTTAAGTTATCTTCCACATACGCAATCACTAAGCTCATACGAGTTAATAAATCCAAGAATCTCCCTCCCTTCAAAAAAAGTATATATTGTAAACAAATTATTGTCGCAACATTTTAAGCCGAATTTTGTTTGGTATCATATTTGTCTGCTCAAGTGTGCTTAACTTCGACAAAGCTAGTCATAAAGTTTTTTTTTCAATAAATTTTACTTAACTTCACTTTTGGTAGCCCGATTTAATAAATCCATTTTAATCTACAATTGTTCGAATTTCTTCTATATATTCATCCCAATAGTCATAACTTAATTTCTTATGAAGGCTTTTCCAACTGTTCACTTTTATAGGAATGCCTTGTTCTGTAAACTTCTTTGTTAAATGAAGAATAAAATCGTCTTCACCTTTCGGATATTCTTTCTCATTTATATTTGAAGAACTACTACCATCCATGATTGAAATAGGAGTCCCGTCATTCATTATAATCGTATATTGCAATGTCCCATCAAACTTCGCAGATAAAGTGTAATACTTAATATCTTCCCATGTATAACTTTTTGTCCAAAAAAAATGTCTTTGTGTAATGCCTTCTTCTGTTATGCAATTATACCAAGTACCATAAACAAAGACCATTATTATAAAAATACATACCGAAGCTGCTAAAACTTTCTTTTTCAAACGGTTTGGCAAATGTGACTTAAACCCTGTTCCTCTTGTCCAAACATTTCCAAATATACCATTTTCAGAGTACAACCAGATAGGCAGAGCAAATAAATATAAAGCTACAATCGCATATAAAGTAAAAGGTGAACCTGTAATAATATAATTTCTTCCTATACCCATTAGAGAGTCATAAATAATGCGTTCCCAAAATATTGGAATCCCAAAGAGTATTATAATAAAGTACAAAATCCCCCCTAGGACTTTCCACAATCCCAATAATGGTATTGTCCTCGTTTTGGCTTTTGGAGGCTCCTCTCGCACTTCTTTTTCACTATATTTGCAATTAAGAATATACATAGGTAACGTAATTCCACTAATTATCATAAACAAGACAAATGGGTATGAGAATCCATACCAAAAATTCCCGCTTTTCCATATAAATTGAACAGCCAGTCCACGAATAACGCAAATTCCCAAAATAATCAGAAGTGCAATTATCCATCCTCGTTTTTTTATACTACCCTCCAGATCATAGAAAAAAACTTTTTTCCACATAATCTTAAATGAATTACCCTCAAATTCAATGTAATCTTTCATCGTGTCATAAAAAATATTTCCATCAAATTCTTCTTGTTTCATTAAATTCCAGTATTTTCCATAATCAAAAGCAGTATCTAAATCCGTATCCTTTTCCATCCGTTTACAAATATCAATTGCTCCACTTATTTCTCTCAATTGATGATTTAATGAATGAATATTTTGACTAATTGTTTCAGAAATTGTTTCTTCTCCATTAAATATTTTCTTAATATCCTGAATCGGAACACCTAGCTTACGAAACAATATAATCTTCTTGAGCTGTTCAACATCCTCTTGACTATAAGTACGATATCCATTTTCATTTCGTTTTGGTCTTAGCAATCCTTCTTTCTCATAAAAACGAATATTTGCTCTTGTGATCTGAAGAAGTTCTTCTATCTCTTTTACCTTCATATTACTTTCCCCTTACCTGTTAAAATTCAACTTAAGATAAGTGTATCTTAAAGTATAAAGATACTTTACAGTCAAGCAGAATTTATATCTTCATATGAATTTTGCAGTTCTATATAATCATCATGGGATTTTTCACAATTAATATGTTCTAATTCTTCTGGTGATTTCAATAACTTATCCTTAAAAAATATTGGAAATGCCTTCATAGGTTCTAGTTCTGCAATTGGAATCCAACACAGGTATTCTGTCAATCCATCTTTATCCCATATGAATGTAATTTTATCATCCTGTAACATGATGGTCAATTTCTTTTACTTTGAATTGATCAGCTAATACCTTTCTAAATTAGATACCGTCATCATATGGATTAATTGCACTCTTCATAAAAAATTACTTATATGCAATTATAATAGTAGTATTCTCAATTCGAAATACTTTTTCCGCTTTTGAGAAACCGGCTTTTTCAAACATAGCAAGTTGATTCTGAATTGTACAAGGTGTGTCATAATGGTAAAATTCATTCTCAGGAATGTTCATTTCTTTAAGAATACGATTGTTTTCAGCAAAATAAAAATCTTCATCTGATTGGCTTTCAACCATATAGTCGCACTCAATATATACACCGTTTTCCTTTAAACTTTTATGTACTTTCTCATATAAATATATCTTCTTTTTATGAGAAAAATGATGCATCGTTTCAAATGAAATGGCACAATCATATTCCAAATCACCAAGATCAATATCAAAATAACTCCCGCATATTATGTTTATATCTTTATCTGCGTATTTTTGTTTTAATTTTTCAAGCATCGCTTGAGTAATATCTATACCTGTTACAGAAGCATTTGGTATCAGCTTAAATATTTCGGCAAGTTCAAGCCCTGTACCACAACCAAGGTCAAGTAATTTCGTATAATTCTTAGGTATAATATTTGCCATTTCAATATATGCTTCTTTACAGCCTTCCACTTTTTCAATCATATGTTCATCATATCCGTCAACGCGGGCTGTAAAAAAATCACTCATTTTTTCTAACATGTGTTTACCTCCTGTTATATGTAAACCATGAAGCGTTTACTGTTATATAGTTATATTTACAACTATTATTCTAATAAACGGTTTGACAAATTACAACCTTATAGATTTGTATAATAAAATATGAGCCGAAGCAACAATAAATTGATTATAATTAAACAACTTATTGTAGATTCGACTCTTCATATCAATTCATATCACTATCTGTTACCCGGATTCTTATATCCTATGCCGTATGTGGATAAGCGTTTTATCTCAAATCTGACACAACGGCTAGTAACATCGTAGTTAGATCCGGAAATACCAAGTAGTTTTCCAGTTTTGTCTAAATCGATAGCGTATAGCTTTGCTGCAAACTCATTTTTCCTGATTTTGTATGGAATGTTTAGCGTTATGCTTCCACCGCTCATACTGGTAATCTTTTGGATTTTACCCTTCTTACGGTAGCTTAGCGTCACACGATAGGCTGGTCTGGTACCAATCAACTTCTTGGCTTTCTTGGAGAGTCCCGTTGCCCTGTTTATACTAAATGTAACCTCTCCTTCACTTTTATTGATCAGTTCTTTTAACGCTTCCGTATTATAACTTATGCTCAGTAACTTCCCATTGATTGTGAATTGCTCCACATTTGCATCCATTAAGTCTTTCAGTGCCTGCTGTGAAACTGTTACCTTAAGTGAACCTGCTGCGTTGGGCAGCTTTATATTAACAGTTACACCAATCCTGGCTTCGGTTCTTCCCTGGCTTGTGGCTTCCTCTCTGGCTTTTGCAATGGCATTTGTAATATCAGTGTCTGAAAGGGTTACCGTTGCATTCCCCTTTTTATCTGTTAGTGGCTTAACGTCAAATCCAATAAGTATCAGATCATCTGTCTTACTATCTGTTTGAACTGAATCCTGTTTGGTTTCGGTGGATCCATTATTAGAAGAAGTATTATCAGCGGAACTGTTACTAGAAGATGTATTGTCAGAGGCGCTATTATTAGAAGATACCCCGTTCGTGGTTATGTGGATGTCAGGACCGCTTGTGCTCCAACTATCATCTGCATTTCCTGCCTGCACCTGAAAGCCATAGGCTGTGGAGGCGGAAAGTCCCTTTACCTCATAGCTTGTTTGCGAGCCATTGACCGTTGCCAGCAAGGTTCCATCCTGATAAATCCGGTATCCCGTGACTGCCGTAGCATCCTGCGCTGCTGGCCAGGTCAGGGTCACCCCCTCGCTGGTGATCCCGGAAGCAGCCAACGTGCTGTCTGCCCCCCAGGTTGGAAGTTTTGGCTGCACGGTAATTGCAACCGTTGCGACCGTATGGGCAGTATCATCGAACGCTATGGTAATATCTGTTGTTCCGACAGCAGCTCCGGTAACCGTGATGTCACCCGCGGTTGCAACCTGCACGGCACTGACAGAAGCTATATTACTATTACTTACCGTGATAGCAGCACCCGATGCTGCAGCTGTTCCCTGTCCAAAGGCAATGTTGATATTTTCGGTGTCATTTTTGTAAATAGTCAAATTGTCCGGTGTAACAGAGGGAATCAGTGGCTCCTCCTGTGTAGTGAACTTATGGTTGGAATCCGGAACAATCTCATTTCCTGCTATATCCACAAAACCTGAGATTGTCACCGTGTAATCCGTAGCGTAGGACAAGTTGGAATAAGAAATCCGATAGTTTCTGTTATTCGTCCAGTTCCCTCTCGCTGCATCCAGAAGGATGGGAGTGCTTCCGTCTTTGGTCAACGTTATTGTTCCTGCTCCCGGAGACATTGCCTTATCAAAGTCAAGGGTAATACTACCATTTATCGGCACATTGACAGCGCTATCAGCCGGCACCACAGAAGTTATGGAAGGTGAAGCGGTGTCCACCAATATCTGGGAAGTACCCGGCACACTGTTTAACGTCAGCTCTGTATTGGTACTATTACTCTGATTTTGTATCGTGCCGCTATTTAGCACAATGGCGCTCGCCAGAGTAACCCCATCCGAATCATTGTCCCCTGAGACAACGGTATAGCGAAATATTAGATTCTTGGTGCCGCTGCCGGACTGATAGATTGCATTTTTCGTGGTACTTCCTATTGTGAGAGGAATACAAGGTGTTCCTCCAGTGGTATCCACAGTAACAACATTATCGAAATTCACTGTAAAATCAAGATAATCCCCTGCTTTGTAACTTCCATCTGCTGGAACAGAAACAGTCTGAACCGTTGCCTGAGGCAGTACTGTAATGGTAAATACCTTTTCGTAGGATAGTCCACCGGCATCTGTGCTCTTTATACGAATGCTGTAGCTACTTTGGGCTTCGTAGTCCGCCATAACCATAAGCTTTAACTCCCCATTCGTGACAGCAAAAACCGAGTTGTCCGTGGAACCGGTACCACTGACAAGGGAATAGGTAAAGGTATCGCCACTATTGGCATCTGTGGTGCTTAACGTTCCACAGATGCTGCCAGCCGCTGTATTCTCTGCAACCGTGTCTTTGGACAATGTAATATCCGTAGGCGCAAGATTCAAAGTCAAATTTCCCGAGGCTGTACCACTGGTGGCAGCCGTAACCGTACCCACATAACTGCCTCCTGCTATTGTCGCCGCTGTAACAACCGCACTATCTGGCAGCCAAAGATAAAGATTGCCGGCAGCATTGGTATACAGGTCTTGGGTGCCATAGTAGCCTGTACTTGTGGTCAAGGCAGTAACTTTTGTGACGGCGCTGATATCCTTCACTTTCACCGTTGTGCAATAGACCCGGGCGCTACCATTTGAATTTCCATTGGTGGGCGCACATCCCATACTGGAAGGCTTCACCGAACCGCCTGCGATGACACAAGTACCTCCACTGCCATTGTATCCACCACCAATCCCTGTACCATTACTGCCCCCCGTTGCAGTAACTGTGCCTCCGTAAATTTTGACATTGCCTCCATTGTTCATATAGCCGCCGCCAATTCCTGAACCTGCATTGCCCCCATTTGCGGTAACCATGCCTCCATAAATATTTACATTGCCACCCGGCGATAAGTAGCCGCCGCCAATTCCTGCACCCCCACTAGTATCCACGGCTGTAGCTGTGACTGTGCCTCCATAAATGTTCACCGTACCAGAATCATTGTCTTTGCCGCTTCCGATGCCAGCTCCCCCATAAGCTCCAGTGCTCGTGGCAATGATTGTTCCCCCATAAATATTAATATTACCGCTGGTAGTTGCATGGCCGACAGTAAATAAGCCCGAACCAATACCCGCTGCATCATTGCCCCCCGTGGCATCTAGTATGCCCGTTCCACCAGTCTGTCCGTAAATCGTCAGGCTATTACTGCCGATGACATTTACACCCGGATTACCGGCACTGCCAGTAGTCGTTAGGGTCACCCCATCCTTTAGAATCAAATTGACCGCGCCGCTTATGGTAAGGGTTCCCATGGACACTGTGCTGTTTACAATATACCAGCCAGTGGTTAATGTTGTAGTGGAACTGTCAATTACAGTAGCATTTACAGTCTGTAATGTTCCATTTCCATCGATATAGTTATAGTCTGCTGCCGCAAGAGCGGTCACCGGAAACAGGGTGAACATCATTGCAATACATAACAGCACGCTTAAAATTTGTTTTTGTTTCCACTTCATTCTTATTTATCCTCCTAAGTTCATTTAACACTAGTACATCAAATATAAATAACTACCTATACCAATTTACCGTTACGGCAGGGTACAAGTTTTATCTGCGGCTGTAGTTCTTCATATCCATCACGAAGCGCAGAATTCCGTTAACTACTGCAATACAATATAATCCTCTCAGATTTAGTATAGTAAAAAAAGGGCTTTGCGCGTACCAATGCTGAAATTGACATCTTTTTTGTTAAAATTAGCATAAAATAATCTGGAAAATTGACAAGAACATTCACAATCAGGTATCAAACGAAGATTCTGATTTCCTCTATGATTTCATAATAAATAAAGCTGTAACAAAATGATGTATTGATTCTCCTTCATTTTGTTACAGCTTTTATTACTCTTCTGTGCTCTGCCCTTCTGTTTCACCCTCTAGATTCCGAAAAGCTGCCATCAAGGTAAACACTGATGTGGTGTGTTCAATTCTGACGAATCCACCATAAGCCTCAGTGACTTTATGGATATTCCCCAGTCCAATCCCATGGTTTGAACTATTCTTTGTGGAATGATAATAATTGCCTTTCTTCATCAGGATGCCGTTATAGGAATTTTTAACCTTGACCAACAGCTGCCCCTTCATGTTTCTGACTTCAACTGCGATAAACCTGTCTTTTGGATTATCAAGCTTTCCACACGCTTCAATAGCGTTATCCAGAGCATTTCCAAGAATAACACAAAGGTCACTGTCACTCACCCAAAGCTGCTTTGGAATTCCAACGGAGCAGTGAAATGGAATACCAAGCTCTTTCAGCCGTAACGAATAATATCCAAGTATGGAGTTTGCAACAATATTTTCGCAAAACACCGGAAGCGGTTCCATATCCGCTTTCTCTGCGTATTCTCCTAAAAACCGGCTCAATTCCTCATACTGTTCATCCTCCGACAGCCGCCTTAGCACACCTACAAAATGATGCATATCATGCCGGATGGAGCGGATTTCATTCATTTGCAGACTGAGTGTGTCATAGTATTCCTTTTGCATGGTGATTTGTGCTCTTGCCTGCGACAGATGGGAGGAAGCCATGGTAAGCTCATGGTACATATCTCCAATCCGCAGGGCAGACACCAGACTCAGAAGCATCAGATATATCGTAAGAAGGACAAGCATTGCCAGAGACAGGTTCGTATAGATATTACCATTTATGTAATAGCTGTCTATAATCAGACCTGTAATAGCCAGAATGGTACCCCAGTAAATCAGCAGACCGTATTTTTTCAACTGATTCCGGTTTCGGTAAATTTTACAGAAAAGGTAAAACTCCAGCGCGTAGGTACACACTGGCAGTAATATCGTCAAATGCCGGTTGTAGAATCCGTATGGAAGAAAATAATAGATCAAAAACAATACTGCATAATATAGCAAAAAACCCAGTTTTTCCTTTCTGGAAAATGCAATTCCCAGTAATTCCTGAACCAGATAGATTAACAGGTACTTGAATGCAAAGGAAATCAAAAACATCAGTGGATTGATTGCTTCATAGGAAATGTGAAAAAACACCGTGTCCTGCCAAAAACTATAAAACTCCGTAGTCAGCATAATACGCATCAAAACGAAGACCCCCATGGCAGGAAGCCAGATGGAATATTTTTTCTCCCTGCAAGATAGAATATAGGCAAGAATCAGCACAAGAAAAGAAAACAACGCAATACCAAATAAAATCAATCGAAGGCTGTTACGGCTATTGTCCGCCTGTATGGCACTAGAGTAGTCCATAAGAACCGGTGCCATGTAAAGCCCAGAAAACCTAGTAGTTGCTACCTCAACCACCACCTCATGCTCGGGTGCCTTAGAAAGGTTTAATGGATAAAGTCTTGCTCTGGGTGTTGTGAAAATCCGGGACACCTGTTTTGATACAACCCCACTTTCTGCAGCAAGCTTACCGTCCACAAATACACGGTACGCACTTCCAAAGTCAGGAAGATAGACCGTGACCGGGCGGGACGCATTCCATTCTTTGATTACAAGCCGATAGCTTGCAAACCCATCCGCTGGCAGAAATTTGCCATTGAGCTTATATCTTGACCAATAATCGGATACCCGGATGAGAAAATCTGGTTTGTCAGCCTTCTGGGGTTCCGTTGCAATCAACCGATTCCAATAAAATTTCCATTCTCCATCCAGAATCACTCTTTGGTCAGAAGAAATCTGGTAAAGATTAATACTCCCATTTTTCGCCGTGGGCATGCTGCTCAGACTATGATAAAAAAGAGTATATAATACTGGAAGATGGGATACTACGGCTATAAATAACAACCCGGCAATCAACAGTGTTTTGGTAAGTTCCGGCTTCCTCATAATGACTGCGTTCCATTCATATGAGAAAACAAATATGTATAATACTGTTCTTTCACTGATTTGAGATATTTTCGTGAAATGTTTATCATTACCCCTCTTACCCGAAAATAACACTCTCCCATTTCGATAACCTGAGAGAGATTTACAATAAAGCTCTGATGACAGCGAAAAAATGCCTGCTCCGGCAGCTCTTTGATGATTTTGTCAAGCTTTCCGTAACACTGCAGGACTTCTCCATCTGCAAGGTGAAAAAACAAAAGTCTATTCTGGCTTTCAATATACATAATTTCGCGGCAATCCAATTTGTGCATGGTTGATTTGTACTGAATTTGGAGTTTATATCCGCTGTCTCTTTGAAGCTCGTCCATTGCGCGATCCAATACCGTGTAAAGTCGTTCCTTGTCAAGCGGCTTAAGCATATAGTTAAATGCAAACAGGTCATATGCCTGTGAGTAATGATCCCTGCTTGAGGAAAGAAATATGATTTTAATATTCTTACACCGGGTGCATATTTCCCGTGCTGTGGTTATACCGTCAATGCCAGGCATGTAAATGTCCAGAAAAAGGATTTCGCTAAAAAAACCAGCATCCTGGATTTCATCAACCAACGCCTTTCCACTTGTAAAGGCAGTAATTTCAAAAAAAGGATCATACGCTAAAAGTGCATTCCATAGCAATGTAATATCCTCTTTAGAATCATCGCATATTGTTATTTTTATTGACATGCAGCCATTTTCCCTCCCGGATGTAACATGATGTATTATGAAGTATCCCAAATCTGGCATTCAGCTGGTTTTCTTCCCTTTGATATCCATATTTTTAAGTCAAATTATAGCATTTTTCTGCTTTAGAATCAAACAAATTCACCACTTTTTCCATCTGTTCCCTTACTTCTATAAGGAAAATATTGGTCATAAAAACAGGTCCGCGTGCTACATGGATGTGCATACATTACACTAGTGTATATTTAACATTTTAGCTGTTTCTTCATCGGCATACATCCGCTAACACTTATTCATGAATTCCACATAAGACATTTAGCATTTCCTCGAACGGAACAATATAATCTTTTCCTATTTTTCTTAGAAGACGATTTTGCTCGTATGCCTCATAAGCTTGAATTGTTTCTTCTTCCCTCCAAGCATACTCCCAACAATAACTCATATCCAGAATCATACGAGTAATGTTTCCTGTTATCTGCCGGTCAGCTTTCTCGGCAAAAACGATATTATCTGCCCATCTCATGTAATCGGATATTTCTTCCGAATTGATATTGCCTACCTCGAAAGTGTATGGAAGTGCTTCCATCACAAGTTCTGAAAACTTATCCTTATTTCGTGGCAGTTTGTTTCTAAACAACATACAATACATTGTTTTAGCATTCATAAGCACTATAGTATTACGACCATCCACATTTGCAATATGTCCATGCCATGCATAAAAAGGATTGTTCTCTTTTGCTAGCTGCTCTGGTGTAGCAAAATCTGTCTTGCTTAGTTTTAGTGCTGTCTGTAATGCTTTTGAGCAATATATAATCATATAATGTTAATCCTCCAATCTATGAAATTAAATAGTTTCTATTATAATTTTTATTGTTTTTCAATTGTTCCAACCACACATTATCATTGTTCCAACTTGTATTCAATTCATATTTTAGGTATTTTTATAAGATGGAGCATTTCACATAGGAAGTGAATCAATTGCTCTCTTAATAACCTCAAAGTTTTCACTCAAATCTTTAGCTCCGTCAATCATTACCTGCTGACACGATAATAACTGTTGCCAGCCATCATGTTTGGCTTTACTACGCATATCGATGCTTCCCGTATCATACGCCTTCGCCCATTCTATAAACTCCTTATGATTATCGAACATATCACCACCTGCTTCAATTCTTCTACCAAACCTTTGGTATTCTCTTTGGTGAAGCCTTTCTATTCTAATATCTGTATCCGTAACTACTCTGATTGCCAATGTAAATTGTGGAATTAATTCATCTCCCCAATCAACCAGCGAACCAGAAATAACAGCATTTTCAGATGCTTTAATATTTTCTTTCCTATTGTTGAAGTTCCAGAGCCAGATGCTCCATATATATGTAATACTTGTTTCATAGCTCTACCCTTTCTCAGTAAACATCTTATCGTTGTTATAATTACCTTATATTTTATCATGTTACTATTTTTTTCTCATTAATAATTTGAAAAGGAAGTTGATTTCCATCCATATCTGTCATCATAACAATTTTCTGAAACCACTTCGTATCATAGCTACTATTTTTCTACACAAAAAGAGACCATCCATTCTCAATAAACTTGAAAATAAACGGTCTCACAACATATTCTTAATCAGCTGAATAACGAAAAATATCCGCCACTCCTTTAGGCGAAAGAGAGCAGCAGCTTTATTTATAATTCAATCACATCTGCACTTTCAAAATTCAATATCACATTTGCTCTCGTAAAGCTTATTTCATATAAAAGCAGGTGCTCACCTGCCTGTTCAATTGTATTGGCATAACCCATTATTTTTTTACTAAATACTTCTGCTAAATGGAAAATCGTCATTTCGCTTTTTCTAACCACTCCTCTTGCTCGAACATGTTCATTACCAGAATGGGGTATTGTAGTAAATGCAATTTCATTATTGGTTTCAAATTCTTTCACTTTTTCATTGTCACCAAAAGTCGAGAAATAAATCAATTTCTTTTCTTCATCAAATATAAAATTTACAATCCTTACATTTGGAACGCTCGCTTTGCATGTTGCTAGCGCAATTTCCGTCTGTGCTGCCATAATTCTATAAAATTCTTTTTTTGCATTCATACTATCTCACTCCTTTTCATTATTTATGTTCGTTATACTTTTAAATGGTATCATATTCTCAGGGAATATCATACTCTCTTACGATATCGCATTTGCGTTTGCAACTGCGGTAGAGATCGACAAGTTGTTATTTAAATTCAGACGTAAATGCACGTCTTTGCCTCGGCCGCTTTTTTTCGGACATAATCATTCTTCCTCTCAGTATATGTTTTCATTGTATATACCCTTAAAAAATCTGTCCAGTTTATTGTAGCCGTTTCATCTCTGCCGTTGCAGCATAACCCTTGCTTTCGCTCTATTTCCCTATATTTTTGTACACTCAACAATCGTTGAGCTGATTTTCAATGACAACCAGCCCAACGCATCCTCGTTATATCCTGTAAATTCACCCAGCGCCTTTTAATCCCGCTTGTACACTACTCCGTAAAACGCTTTGGCATTACCATCGTCCATAATGATTTCCGGATATACTACAGGGCTTCTACCTTCTCTGTAATCTTCTGCAATATTTTTCATAGGCAAAAGATACTTTTATATACCGTTTAATATTATTAAATCCTACTTATACTTTTTCTCTTTTTTAATCAATTCAGGTTGAGTTGTAATTGGTCTTGGAGCTGAAGAAGTCGATGCAGCTGAAGGCTTTTTATCTGATTTCTTTGGTTTCTTTGTTTCCTTTTTAAAACTTTTATCACCCATTTTATTTTCCATCCTTTCTAATTAATATCCTTTTTAATAAAAATCTGCCATCTTCCTGCTTTTTTTCATAAAGATGTACTTCATCTATGAAGCTTTTTACAAATTCCTTTTTCTCCCCATCGGTCATCTTATCATACAGTTTATCAAAATACAAAAGGAATTGATAGATGTTATAGCAAGAAATTTTCTGTTGCTTGATGTTAAATAATCGATTCTCCACTTCCTCTATTGAGAATTCCATTTCATCGTACAGCCCATCCATACGTTCCTACATATCCTGATATTTTTTATCGTAATGTTTGTCCGATACCGATAAGTGATTCATTCCATTCCCGGCGTGCTGATCCATAATTGATAAACAGCCTCATGGTCATTCGTTGACATAATGCGTATATTCAAAATGATACCTCCATTCCATCATAAGCAAAATATATTCCTTCATAAGAGTTTTGTAATTCTATATAATCATTGTAGGATTTACCCCAATCTTCTTCAATGTGAGTAATAATAACTTTTTTGATATGATACTTTTCTTTTAATGCTACAATTTCATCCATAACGAATAGTTCATCTTTTAATGGATTGCTCTGTTCCAATACGAACCCATTTTTCAATATATCTCCAATGACTGTATTTCCGATAATCAATGTGTCTGCATATTGAAATTTATCATTTTCAGGGAATGGTTTTACATCGCATGGTGCATAGATCACCTTCTTGTCATTTTCGATAATAATAAAAATTGCAACTGATTCCTCTTCATTAGCAGGAACGATTTCAATACACACGTTTTCTACTTTTAAGTTATTATCTTCCTGTAGTGTTATCAAACCACAGTTACTGTAGAATTTTCTAACTCCGGTCCAACTTGGTCCGAACTTAAATCCATTCTCTTTCCTTGATGCTTCATAGCCTCCAACTTCATTTTATAAGCAAAGGCTTTCTCACTCGGTTTAATATTCTCCCTCTGCAAATTACTATCAACCATTGCAATGACCGCCTGCTCATTATCTAGATTACGAATAACTACAGGTACATCTGCAATTCCTGCCCATTCACAAGCCGCTTTTCGTCTATGCCCTGAAATTATCTCAAATCCTTCACCCTCCGGATTTGGTCTTGCCAAAATTGGTACTATCATTCCCTCTTTCTCAATACTCTGCATCAGTTCAAACAATTCCGTATTTAGTTCCACTTTGAAAGGATGATTTTTGAAATCTTTTAGCTGATTTAGTGGAATAACAGCTATTTTCTCATGTTTATTGTCCTTATCACTCTCTATTACCTGGTCTCCTTGCCAATTGGAACACATTGAATTTTTTTCTTCCATTTAAGTCACCACCTCTCCTAATTACTAAATTTCAGTTTCTTTTGTTTCCAAACAAAAAGAGACCACTCATTCTCAAAAGCTTGAAAATAAGCGGTCTCTTCGACATTTTAATATTTAATTGAATGATAAAAATAACAACATTTAGTCCAAATTATGAACCGTAGATTTATGTGTTCCCCAACACCATGTCCAGAACCACCGACACGTTCACACCATCCGAAATTGCTTTTTTCTTCGATTTTCGGTCTCCTTGAGAAAACATGAAATGTCTCTCAAAGTGCTTAAAATCAAGGATTTTTACGTATCTTTCCGATGTAGTGCAACTATTGTCTCCACATGCCTTGAACCGACAAAAAAGATGTCAGCAGGACCTAGTAATTCCTTGGCGGCAAGGTATAGTTTTGAAAAATTCACTATTAATCTCCTTTTATAATATTTCATACCGCCGAATTAAGCATGGATCAACATAATTATTATCTAGTTTTGCTATCTTTGCTGCGCTTAATTTTCACCCTAGTGTTTAATTGTACGCAATAAAACCTTCAAATCGTACCTCTCTTGAACGCTTTATTGGGCACAATTTTGAATGTAACTTAATCCTTAATCACAGAATTGATATCCCTTGCCCATCAAAAATGATTTATTAATTAATTCCATTTCGCTTGAGGTTCCATTTTTCAATTCATGTTCAATCCTATTTACTTCATTATGAAAAATATAATAATATTCATCAAATGAACTAGAGAATATTTTTGTTTCTATAACTGACTGTTCTGCCATTATCAATGTTGTTATTTTCGATATATTATATCGTTTTTTATAGGTAATTCTATGATTCCCATCGATAACCAATAAGCTTGTTTTTCCAGCTAAAAAAGGTACTATGATTACCGGTGCCGTAGCTGCAAAATATTTATCTACATTATCTTTAACTTCGCTCCAATAAACCGTTTGCTTCTCACCAATAAAATTATCAAGCAAAAACTCTTCACTTTGCGAATAAAAATCTTTTAATAATTCATTCGCAAGCGACACACGAAAATGCAGCATAATCTTTGTTGAGTCCCAATTTATAGGGAGTTGAAATGTTTCTGGTTCATTCTGTGTTTTTAAAATATATTCTTTTATTGATTTTTGATTATTGAATTGTTTTATTAAAACTTCATCATGATATTTTAGCACTTGTAACCATTGACTTAAGTACTGTATTTGCAATTCTTGATTATATAAAATTTGTTTCGCATTTATTTCATTAAATAATGAAGTGTAATCTATACTATAAGTGTTATAGTTTTTGAAATCAAATGGCATCAAATCACCTCACTGGTCTTTTTTATATTGGCTTGACCTATATTTCCTTATCAACAAGCTTTTGATATTCTTGTGATATTCTAAGCATTATTTCTTTATTTAATTTTCTTAAGTTGCTGAAACGCTTTAACTCAATTCCATAAATATTATTTATTGCTTCTTCTGAAAAATGAATATTTAGCTGCTGCTCAATTTTATCAATAAGGAATTTCCCCTTGTAAAGAAGGTATTTTTCCTTTTCAATATCTGCTATAGCAGAAAATTTATACATTAGGCTAAATCTGGATTGTAGCTCTGGGCTAATCTTTTTGCTAATATCTTCTTCCTTGATATTTGAAGTAAAAATAATTATGTACTTATTTAGATTAAACTCTCTACCTAAAGAATCAGTAAATTTACCATCTTCAAGCAATTCAAGGAAAAAATTATGAACCTCAATCCCTGCTTTTTCAAACTCATCAATTAGTATAACTTTTGACTTACTCTTAAATATTTTATCGGATAGTTCTCCTTTACTACTGCCAATATAACCTCTTGGGCTACCAATCAAACTACTAAGTGCATTTTGGTCGCTGTAGTTACCCAAATTTATTTTAATAAACTTTTCATTGGAACATAAAAAGTTATGCACCAAACGAGCTGTTTCTGTTTTCCCTATACCGGATTGTCCACATATAAATACAGAAAAAACCTTTTGTTCACTTATTTTATTAAACAGCCTATAATTGCGAAGTTCTTGAAATAGTCTAATTTGAAATTTAATATTTCCAAATAAGTTTTCCTTAATATATGACTGTAGCTCTTGAAATTGTTCTTCTGACAAATCCACAACATTTTTTACTTCTGCAGAATGAATATTTAAAAGTTGCTCTAACGATTCTATATCATTCACATAATGATATAATGCTTCTCTGATCTCATTTGAATATCGTTTATCAACAATAAAATAAACATTGAAATCAACATTTTCAAAATACTCATTCAATATTCCAATAATTTCAGGTGACCAAAAACTAGTCCTATCCCCTTCGGATATCATAATTGGTGTAAAATCATAAAAATAATTTTCCGAAAACGTTATTGTCTGTTCTTTCTTAAGAAGTTTAACAACAATTGAACTTGATTGCAGGACATGTAATTCTGATTCTTGCATCGCAATAGCATACTCAATTTCCTTCATGTTTTTGCGATCATACTCAAATATATTGATTCGTTCCATACCCACACCTACTTTATTATCAATTCTTGAATAACTGAAATGATATCAATAAAGTGTACTTTTTTATCAGTATAATAATCATTTGTACTATTTTCTTCATCGTCACACTCTAACATACCATTTGTTTTTTGTTGTTCTGACATATTTTCCAAATCTTTTAATCTATTTATTTTCTTATTTAGTTCATTCAGTTTATATTCACCACGATATATTCCAAGCACTGTCATAGGACCAATTTCTAAATCTGAAATGCTATATTGACTTTCCATTTCACTTTCTACTTTCATCGGGATTTTAAAGGCTATTCTCTCTTTACCAAAATCTCCACTAAATATATACGCAGAGTCTTTTAAGAAGACTTCGCAAAATTGCGTTAAATCCATACCGTTTGTACCTTCTATCGGTACATCCTTCAACACCCCACTCAATAGACTTTTCGTAGCTAATATATCAGATGCATTATCTATAACTAATTTTGTGTTTCGTATTTTTACGAGCATTCCTATTTTGCTATCCGTCAATTTTTTAATTTCTGAAGATCTTTCATAAATTGCATTTAACACTGTTGATTTTGTAGAAACCACTTTAAAATTATCTATAACACTTTTAACTCTATTCCCTTCCGCATTAAGTTCAATAGCTGCTTTTGGAATAATCTTGTCCAATAAAGGGATTTTAGCAATATTTTCTGTATTGACTGCTCCATCTCCGGTTATTTTTGTTTTATTTTCTTTTGTTATCATATGGCTTTCTTTTAAATTATTATCTATGAGCATGGATAGCTCAAAAGCCTTATCATAATTTATGTAGTATATATTAAATAGTTGCATCCGCACCTCCTGTTTAAAAAGCCGTACACAAATATATGTACGGCTTAACTAATTAAACACTATTAGTAACTTCTAAACCATACCAGATTTCAATAAAAATTTTAGCGAATTTGGTATGACGCTCTTTTGAACCACTTCTTCATTTTCCATAAAGTAATTATGTGTTATCGATTTAATATACTCATCAATTTCGTTTATCAATGAACATGACTGTAAGTGGCTTTCACCCAAACGGAAATCACATGCTATATATCTATTTCTTTTCATTCCGTTTATTAATGTTAAATCAAAAAGAATTCTTGCACGCTCTACCTTAATCTCTTTACTAATATCCGCAAAATGACTCAAGGGATTTTCGTATGATGTTGCAATAACGAGGAAGTCAAATGGTTCATTATTTAATTTTAAAATTTCATATTTGTCCATAACGAACCCTCCTTTCATATCGTTAATTACTTATATATATTTATATACGATGTCTCAATCAAATTCAACACATTATTTACAATTTCATCAGCTTCTTGCTTATCTTCAAGTAAGGTTGTTCCTATCAGAATCTGTTCCGTGTGAAAGATGACATGTCTATTACCTACCAAATAATCATACAGTCTTTCTAATTCGCTTTGATAATTTGTATCTGCAATTCGTAATGAAATACCTGTAGCTAATACTCCTTTATCAAATATTCCACCAAAATTATACCCAATAATTATACTTTTTAAACCAAACAAGTACTTAATATATCCTTCTAAAGCTCTTAATGCAGGAAAAGCATAACAAGAGTAATCTTCTAACGGCATTTTTACTTTTCTCAAAGAAATTGATGGTGATAATAACTTCAGAACCATATCATCTATGTTGCTATAGGAACGGGGCAATAATATTTCCATCTCACTTCGCACATCTGCTATTTTAATATCTACATCATGGAAACAATTAATAGTATCTACAATATCATCAACTGATACGTTGTCACAATATGATAGGAATGATATAGCTTCACCATATAAGTATGCTGGTTTTCCTTGTAAAGTGACCGTTCTATTTTCATATACATTAATAGCTAACGAATCTCCAATATTGCTAGTAAATTTATATGCATCATGTACTGGTTGTTTTTCTACTCTTTCGTGGGTAACAGATTCTCCAACTAATGTTGATAAATATTCAATTAATTTTGCCGCCCATTCCTCTGGCAGTTTTTTTAATGAATAGGTTTTGCCTTCAGCATTATTAGAATATGTACAACCTTCTTCAAGAATAACTTTAATTGCTATAGAAACTTCTAAGTTTGATCCTGTTGGAGTAATTGTTGTTGTTCCATCTCCGTTAAAATAAAAATCTAAAATAGCATTCTTGCCGTCAGCAACAATAGTGCACCTATAAGGATTACCAGATTTTATTAATTCGCTTGCTTCAAATTGTTGCCACTGCTTATTTCCTGCTTCATCAATTAATTTCTTAATTTCCTCACGATTAATAAAAACTCCCTTATTCTTCGCCACTTTTTGTTCCCCCTTGGTAACGATCCTCTCTTTTTTTATAGCTATAAGTTGAAAAGCATTTTTAGCCAATTGATCAGCCATTTCGTTATATTTGTCTCCAGAATGACCCTTTACCTTTACAAAAAGTATATCTATGGTTTTTAATGCCTCATTATAAAACTCTTTATATTCTTTTGTTCCCTCTTTTTTTGCTTGCCATTCACCCGTACACCACTTTGAAATGCCTTCATAATCATGGTAGATTGTGATGCTTTTTATCTTATTATCTAAGCAATATTTTATTGCCTTTTCTGATCCTTTTATTTCACCGGCTACATTGTTCATCTCTGCTAAACTTTCATCATCAAACAATTCGGAAAAATGCTCTTCTTTTCCATTATAAAATAAGACTACACCACACGAAAACTGATTTGTTACCGAATCATAACTTCCGTCAACATAGGCGATTGCATCCGTCTTGACAAGCTCTTCTTGTTGTGGTTGTGTACTTACTACACTATCGGCTTTTCCTTTGATGTATTGCAATGCTTCATTGTATGTTGTATAACTTTTATATTCCGCACCAGAGTAACCATTCGTTTGTTGCTGACACTCAGCCCATGTTTCATATATCCCTGGCTTTACACCTTTTTTTACAGCATAATACTTCTTTGCCATTACCGTTCCCCTTTGTGTGAATTTAATATTTTATCACTTGGAATTAATCATGTCAAACTTTTTCTCAAATTAATTATACCATTCCATCACAAATTTAACAATATAAATTGCATTTGGCTAAATTTATCCTATGTATCTCTTCCTACTGCAACCTGATTTTTATAGCCATCCAGCAATTGATATGTATTGCAATTTATAATACTTTTATATTGACAGCTATTTTCCCTTTATTATTGTTTGATGGAGTAAATTCAAGTTTTGAATTAATCTGTATTTTATTTTGCTCATGCTTCCTGACTTCATTGATATGAAAAAAGTATTTATTATCCTTGGATAATATAGATCCAAAACCTCTATCAGCGTTATACTGGATTACATAACCTTTATCGCGTTTACTCCCTGTTTCATCGAGAAAATACTTGATTTTTTCAATATCATCTTCAATGTATCCTAATTCATTAATCTTCTCTGTTATTTTTGTTTTGAGCTGTTCTGCTTCATCAAATGCCCTATCATACTTCACTTGTTTTAACGATGTTGCTTGTTCAACTTCTTCAAGAGCCTTTTTCAAAATCCCTACTTCATAAAATAATCTTCCTAATAGCATTCTATTTAAATGGTTCTTTTTATTAATTTCCTTTGCTTTATTTGCATGCTGTATTGCAGCTTTATAATCTTCCTTTTTTATTAAAATTTCAGCCATCTGCCTATGTAGGTAATCTTTCTTACGATGGACAATGTGGTTTTCTAATAGTCTTTTTGCATTATCAGTATCATTAAGGGCTAAATATATATCTATTTTTAATTCAATAAAATAATATTTTGTACTTTGGGGTAAAGTTTTCAAAGCTTCATCAGGTTCGTTAACCATAAGATATGCTTTAGCTAGCTGATACCTGCAATCATCACCATCATTATTTTGTATTAATAGTGCTTCCTTAAAGCTGATAATTGCATCACTAATTTTATCCCGTTCCATTAACAATTTTCCTTTTTGAAAACATACATCAGCATAGGTTTTTGCGTTTTGTTTTTTTAATTTATCATCATAGTTATTCCAAATGTTGGTACATTCATTAAATTGTTTTAAGGCTTCCCAAAATTCATTCTTTTTGAGCACCATAAAATTCCCACATTCCTGCCTCAATGCATATCCAAGCCTATACTTAACAGTCAAATAATCAGGATATAATTCCAAAGCCTTCTTAAAGTATTCAATTGCGCTCTTCCAATCTTTTTGCATATAATACTGGTATCCAACGCAATAAAACCATTTTGCAACCATAGGTTTTCTTTTTGACAGGATTTCATAGTAAACAATAGCATCAGAATATAATTCTGCCCTTGATGCACACCATGATAATTTTTCAAGAATTTTATCCTCCGTATTATCTATATAAATTAAGGAGTAGGTATCAAATGCACTTTTCCATAACTGATCATTTTCATATTTTTCAGCAACCAATAAAAGTTCTTCTTCTTTCATAATGGCCTCCTCTGGATTTTATTTATAATCTTATTGTTCATTCCAATAATATCATTGTTTTACAATATATAAGAAATTGATATCCAATCTGTTGTTCAACTACTTCAAGTAAAATATTGCTACAGTTTTATCTAAATCATTTTTATTCACCAGTAGTTCTTGGATTAAGCCATGTATTATTACTACTCCATACACTTTAGATTACAAAGAATTGATATTATTGCTTCAATAATTTTCATCTAATTCATTATAGAATCTCTTCATGATTTCATACTTTAACCCTTTGTAAATAGTTTTTTTTCTCATTTTAAGTTGATATTTAATCATCTATTTCAACATCAACATATCCTGCGAAGGCAGTACGTCCAATATTACCATAGTTTCCATAATTTCCTATGTTGCCATAGTTTCCATAAACTCCAAAATTAGTATTTATATATGACGACGATTTATAATATAGCAGACGATTTCCGTCAACTAGTTCACCTAAGTATCTTCCATGCATATCAATGAATATTTGTTCACGTTCAAGATAGTGACCAATATTTTTCCCTTGGACATTATGTAATTGCCCATTCACAAAATTTGCAAAGTGTTTTCCATTCATGTCATGTAAATCATTCATTTTTTACCTCTTTCTTATTTTAATTGTTTTAAAAACCAACATTTCTATCATAAACATAGTGGGAAGTTAAAGCTTTGTTAATTTGTCCATAATTCAATTCCAGCCCATTATTGAGGATCTTGCTACTTTTCCTTAATAAGTCTTTATGCCTTTACCAATGCCTTATTAATAAAGAACAAATTGTTTCGGTATAATTATTTAAACTACAATTAATTACCGCTTTTTGTATTTTTTTTAAGCCTGCTTTGTACTCCAGAACAGAATCACAATTAAAATCTATTTCATATTGAGATTTTTCTCCCCATTCCACTAATCATTTATCATGCACAATAACTATTCCAAGATTTCTAATAACAATCCAATAAAGATCAGATTCCCTTTTGCCTCGATATTTTGAAATATATTCACACATTGATGGCAGTATCTTGTTTACTTCATTTTCTGCAAACACTAATTTCCCACTCTCATAGGTAGCCGTGTATTTATCAATTAGGGGATCAATAGTACATTTCTCATATCCACTAATTTCTAAATTCGAAATATATTCTTTCACTTCTTTTAAACGCAAATAATGATTAAGCAAGTGTGCATCTTTATGAAGTATTATATTTACTGCTGTCATGTGTTCTCTGCTACCTTCTTATATTTCCCCATTATTTATCTTCTCAAAAGAATAATAATTAAATGAATCGTCTTGTCTTTTGCTTCGATCATAGCTGCAATATCATTTTTAAAGAAACTCGCGTCTTCTAGTTTAATCAAATCCAATAGATTTTTTGACAAATCATACTATTGGGACAATATTTTGCAAACAAATGCCTGGATATTTTCTATTTCAACCTTGGCTATCTTCCTTTTTATATTATATTCAAAATTGATATTTTCTCCTTGCATAATGTATTCCTCTTATTTCCAATTGTGTTTGGATAATATTTCATCAAAATCTTTCATGCCTACATCTCTAAATTCTTAATTTCCGCAACATCTTTTGTATTTTAATCCTGATCCACAAGGACAATCATCATTTCGACTTGCTTTACTATTAAACCTATCTGACAAAAGTGCCATCTCTTTAATTAAATTAAGTGGTAAAGAATATGTATTTCCTTCTGATTCAACCATGATCTTTTCGCGTCTTTCAGCCAATTTAATATAATCACTTACAAGTTTTGATTTTGTTAATGGTTGTCTGATACTTGGTATAATATTCCCATCATATTTCAAAGAATTATCCTGTAAAAAAAGAATTTTGTTTTCTTCTCCAATATGTGGTGTGACATCAATCTTTTTCCTTTCCGGAGATAACCAAATTGCATGCGCCTCAGCCTCTATTAATATATTTCTCCATTTCCAAATTACCCACCCTAATATACACACTCCTCCTTTTGTTTCCAACACTCCGTCTACATTCGGGAAACAATTATTGTATGTTGCATTTATGTCTGGTTGAACAACAATATACTCAAGTTCTGAAGCATTGTATACCTTTTTCCCAAACTCAATTATCTCGCTAGTCACTATTTTAGGTGTTGTTGTTTTACTCATTTACATATCCTCAACCTATGTTTTTTAAAGTTTTCATCTTCTTATTCTCGCTGTCTTAAACAGAAAACATTATATTGCACTCGGTTCTGTAATGTGGCTACCTAGTAATCGTATATACAATCAAACAAGTATTTCCAGGATAATACCAACTTACATTTTTATTATATATCTCATAATCGACACCATACTTTTCTGCCCACATTCTAACTTCATTCTCCACATCTGGTTTTGTATGATATGGTTGTGAAGTTAACCACACCTGATTAGTTTTTGTGTTTTTGTAAAATGCAATATGATCCATAAATGGTGGTTCGTTTGATTTTGAATATGGATAGCCAACAGTTGTTCTTCCTGTAACAAGGAATTTAGGAACATCTTCATTTCTATTATAGCGATATCTTGTTACACCTTTGCCGGATATCCATTCCTCAAATAGTCCATCATCTGAATAATCACATGTTAGTCTACTATCTCTATTGGCTTTCATTAACGGAATTTTTTTGGCTAGTTGTCACCCAGCCCTATTTCCTTTTTCTTATTTTAGGAGGCATTTGCCTCCTTATCTTTTTCTGTTTCCTGCATTGGATTTAACCATTCTAATTCACTGCATGACCAATCTCTTGTTTCTCCACTCCAACGTTCTGGATGCTTTTCTCTACACGTTTCGTAAAGAGCTTTTCTCTTGGCTAAGATTTCTTTGTCTTTCTCGGCATGCCGTTCACTTGGTGTAACATAATTAATTCCACTATGGCGATGCTCGTTATTATACCAATCAACAAAGTGTTTCACCCACAATCTGGCATTCCTTAATGTTTCAAAACCTTCTGGTTGATAATTCGGAACGTATTTTAATGTTTTGAAAATACGTTCCGCATATGGATTATCATTGCTTACCCGCGGCCCGCTTCTGGATGGAATAATTCCTAGATTATACAAGGTTTCCAGCATTGTTGCACCTTTCATCGGACTTCCATTATCAGAATGTAACACAAGTGGTTCTTTTTTCGCATACATTTTTTCTTCTTGATAAATTCGTCTGATTAATTCGCTGGCATGCTCTGCGGTTTCTTCTTCCCAAACTTCCCAGCCAACAATCTTTCGACTAAATAGATCTAAAAAGAGATATAAATAATAATGTTTCCCTTTAATTGGTCCATTTAAATAAGTAATATCCCACATCCAGACTTGATCTGGTGCAGTTGCTTTGTGGGTTGATATTGGTCGCTTTTGTGGCTTACGGGTCCGCCCTCTGTGTGCCAGCATGCCTTCTTCTCTTAAAATCTTGTAAAATGTACTTTCACTTCCAATGTATTCCCCGCGATCTGCCAGAATTGGCACAATCTCACAGGGTGTTTTGGACGAAAATTCCACAGAATTTACCGTTTCCAATATCTTTGTTCTTTCTTCCTTTGTCAGCTTGTTTGCCGGTTCAGGGTGAACACATGTTGTGCGTTCATCTATATAATCGTTGGTATTATTCTTCCAACGGTTATAAGTTCTTTTACTGATTCCTAGCTCCACACATGAGTTATATAAAGTAGCTCCAGCATGGATTGCCTCACCAATTAGCTCTACTGCCTGTTTGCGATCTGAGGCGCTAATCAGTCGTCCTCGTCGTCCATCCCCCAAATCGCATCGGCTTTTTTTCTTAGCACTAAAAGTGCTGCAGCCTCTGCGAGGGCTTTTTCTTTTCGATGTAATTCTTTTGCTAATTTTTCTTTTTGCCTGCGTTCTTCTTTTAGTTCCTTACTTACTTTTGTATTTTGTTCCTTTTCTCCATCATTTGCATTCATACAGGCTTCTTTCCATTCTTTCACCTGTTCTGGATAAATACCTTTATTTCTGCAATACTCTGAGAACTCTATTTCACTTAAATTTGCTGTTTCAAGTACCACTGTAAATTTATCCTGGCTACTCCATTTATCAGCATTCTTATATTTGGTTGTTGCAGATAATCCTGCCTGCTGTGCTGCATCTCTCCATCGATATAACGTATTTATATTGATCCTTGTTTCACGATTAATATCTGTTATTGTTTCTTCTCCGGATAAGATTCGCGCAACCACTGCAGACTTCATTTCTTTTGGGTATTTGTTATAACTCATATCTGTCACCTGTCCTTCTCTGATATTTATCATACCAGTATGATAGGTGGGTGACAACTACCCTAACTCAGAGGGAAAAGTAGCTTTTTCAAAATCCGCCTCTACCTCCTTACAAATTTCCTCACTCTCTTTTTCTAGATTATTTCTCATTATCTCTTCAGCACTTGGTATATTTTCCATCGTAGTTTTCTCCTAAAGTTCCGGTTTATTGATTTAACTAAATGTACAAAAACAAGAATCCTATATGCTTTAAAACTTTTATGTTTTTATTTATTATATCATTGATATATAAAGTAACAACATCGAATACACTTGATAGTTTCACAACAAATCCTCTCCCGATATGAATAAAAATTTCTACTACATGAGTTCAATTTTACCCCTGAGAAAGGTATTACACAAGCTATTTTGTCCGAAAATTTGGTAATTTAACACAATTTAACTTACTAATTTCAATTTTAAATATTATATCTACTTTTTTTCAATCTTCAATACTCTATTTTTTTCAATTTTAATCTTTTCCACTTTCATTCTTACTATATTCTCCGAATACTCTCCATCGCAAATCCTCCTTCCAAGTTCTTCCTTAATCCAGTTTTCTTCAATAGTTGGCGAACTTCCACAAGCCACTCGTCCCATTTCCATCCTCTTAGCACACCTATATACTACTTTTCCTCGTTCGGTACGTCTCCTGAAGAAAGCACCGCATTCTTCACAAACCAGTAAATTTGCCAACAAATTCTGCCCATTATATTTCTTTCCTCTTGTATCTATATTTCCATCACTGTTTTTAATGGTTCTCTTTCTATTCTCTATTTCACAAACCGTTTCAAAGAACTTTTCCTTTGAAATGATACCCTGATGCGTATCATATGCATAGTATCTGATCCTTTGTCCATCATTCTTTTTACGTTTGCCAGTCAGATAATCCTGTGTATAAGATTTCTGAAGCATGCTATCTCCCATGTATTTCTCATTACCAAGCATTCCAAGTATCACTTTTTCGTGCCACACTTCATTTCCTGTCGCCGTTTTTACTTTCATTGACTCCAATCTGTTCTTGATCTGCCTTAAGGATAAACCATCCAGATACCACTCAAATATAGTTCTGACAACCTCCGCCTGCACTTCATTGATTACCAATTCTCCATCTATCACGTCGTATCCATAAAAATTCTTGTAATTATTTAACATAATGCCCTGCTCAAATCTGGATTGAAACCCCCATGCAATATTTTCGCTCATATTCCTTACCTCCTCCTGCGCAAATGCTACGTATATAGTGATCATTTTTTCTGCAACATCATCTGCGCCTTACTAAGTCTTCTTTTTCAAACCAAACTGCTATTCCCTTTTCTTTTAGTTTTCGGATTGTCTGCAACATATCCACCGTATTTCCAGAAAACCTGCTGATTGATTTCGTAATAATGTAATCTATTTCTCCATTCAGTGCTTTCTGAATCATTGTTTGAAAATTCTCTCTACCCTTGATTCTGCATCTGCTGCCATAATCCAGAAATATGCCAGCACATTCCCAATCAGCATGCTCCTCGATATATTTCGTATAATATTCTACCTGTAACTCTATACTTGATTTCTGGCTTTCATATTTAGTACTAACCCGGCAATAAGCTGCCACTTTTAATTTTCTGCTTTCTGTTTGTTTCTTAGGTACTTCAATCTTTCTAACCTTTTTCATTTATCACCTGCCCATTATTTGCTTGCAGGCATAATTTCGGATTGATTGTAAAATGCTCTTCAACCTATCTGCTCACAAATATGTAAAATATAGTTCTTTGTATTTACTAGGATTCCTACATTTTAGCATAATTGATTAACACCAGATCTCTGCTTCTCCTTTTGAAATTAATAGTATCAAATTCAAAGTCAAAATCAGCGAAAGTGTAACAGCTGGAATATTATCTGTAACAGATTATCTTTATATAAAAAAAGACATTAACGTCTCTCTACCTCTCGGTATCAATCACGCTAATGTCTTTCCATATTTTCTTTATATTTTTAGTATATCAATTCAGCAGCTTTCTTATATTTTATGCTTTAGGCCTTTTGCAACAGGATTATTACCTCCACATGCACAGTCCCCGGGAACATATCCACGCAACATATCCGTTTTACTTCATAACCTCTTGCCTGGAAAATCTCTAAATCTCTTGCAAGGCTGGTTGGTTTACAGGAAATATAGACCATTTTTTCAACACCATAAGAGATTATTTTTTCGATGGCTTTGGGGTGAATTCCATCCCTTGGTGGATCTAAAACGATAAAATCAGGTTTATCTGAAATCTGATCTAAAACTTTTAACACGTCCCCTGCTAAGAATTCACAATTATAAAGCTGGTTTCGCGTTGCATTTTCCTTTGCTGCTTCTACTGCTTCTGGTACAATCTCAACACCTATTACCTTCTCTGCAACAGGAGCTAACATCTGCGCAATCGTACCTGTTCCGCTATATAAATCATAAATCACTTTTCCTTCAATTGTATCTGCACCAGATTCCTGAATAAAAGTTCTTGCTGTTTCGTATAAGACTTCCGCTCCTAAAGAATTTGTCTGGAAAAATGAAAATGGTGATATTTTAAACTTTAATCCTAGTAACTCTTCATAAAAATACTCCTGTCCAAAAAGCAAATCCGTTCCTTCATTTTTTACAATATCTGCTACACTGTCATTTTTTGTATGCAGTATTCCAACAATCTGACCCGTTAACGGTAATGACAAAAGCACATCCTTCCATTCCTTTAACATATCGTTTTCCATATTTATGCTGGATTCTTTTGAAGAATCTTTTGGATTCAAAGATTCTTTGTCTTCACCCGTAAACAATGTTTCCAACTGTGTTGTAGTAATCAGATCAATTAAAATTTCACCCGTTTTTTCGCCTTTTCGAACTAAAAGATGGCGTAAATATCCTTCGTGAGATAAGCGGTGGAAAAATGGAATCTGCTTTTCGTCAAAAAAGTTACAGGTAGCTTCTAAAATCATATTAAAATCTTCTTCTACGATTTTGCATCCTTTTACTCTTACGATGTCATAAAAACTTCCTCTTTTATGCATTCCAAGAGACAGCGGACCGCCTTTAAAGGAATCACCAAATGTGTACTCCATCTTATTACGATAAGCAAACTGTTTAGGGCTTTCCTTAACCCCTTCAAAAATCTGTTCAAAATCAGCTGTTTGCGACACTACATCACTTAATATTTCTTTTATCTGTTCTTCTTTTAAGTTTAACTGATTCTTATAATCAATGTTTTGATACGTACATCCGCCACATTCGCCAAAATGCTCGCAATATGATTCCTTTAATTCCAAATCAGAAGGCTTTTGAATTTCTAATAATCTTCCTTCTGCTTTTCCTTTTCGAACCTTTTGTATGGAAAAAGAAATTTGCTGCCCGGGAAGTGTATTTTTCACTACAACTGTTTTTCCTTCCTCAATTGTAACAATCCCTTTATTTGGAAAAGAAACTTTTTGAACGATTCCGCTGAATATCTGACCTTTTTTCATAAATACCTACCATTCTTTTTTATTATTTCATATTTTATCTTTTTACTTCTGTATTTTTACTTTTGCACTTCTACTTTTATACTTTTACTTTATCTGCATATTTGTTAAAAATGCACATTCATTTTGTCTGATTTCACTTTGCAATACATAAAAACAGGGACTGTACTTACAGTCCCCGCCTTATAATATCTTACCATTACCGAAACAATTATAAAATCATTTCAGCCATAACCTTTATCTCATCTGTCTGCCTGACTATTTTTCTGTCTTTTTTTCTGTCTTTGATTCTGTTTTTTTAGGTTCTGTCTCTTTTGATTCTGCTTTTTTAGGTTCTGTCTCTTTTGATTCTTCGTCTTCGTCTTCATCAAAAAAGTCATCATCTAAATCATCGTCAAAGTCATCTTCAAAGTCATCTAAATAATCTGGTGCAAAGAATTTGTAAACACCGTAAATTGCTGCAGCTGTAGCAGCTACAATTCCGATTACTGCAAAAACCATAAGGAATTTCGGTTTCTTTTTCTCTTCTTTTTTATTAAGAAGTTCGTTTACTTTTGTCACATTTGCTGTCAATAAGTCTTTTAATTCATCCATTCTGTTCATCGACCCCACTCCTTTTGATATATTTATTTTTTTATGAAAATATAGCCTCGAATTGTTAATGCCATTATACCATAACTCATATTCATATCCTATAAGGAAAGCAGATATTTAACTTTTTTTTAATATCTTCTTATTGTTTTTGTAATTTTGCAAAAGATGCAAACATCTTTTTCGTTCCTGCTGTTTCAAACTCAACGGTAACTTCGAAGTCTCTGCCGCCTTCCATAATCTGCTTAACTATGCCCGTTCCGAACTTTACATGCTTTACCGTATCTCCAATTGCATAGTCAAGTATTTTATTTCCAGTATTTACAGATACGAAGGGTTTCGGTTGCGCCTGTGTAAGTGCCATTGGCTTTGCTTTAAAAGCAGATTTTGCTTTTTGATAAACCGGTGTTTCTGGAATTTCTAATTCCTTTTCTTTTCGTATTTCACCTTCTAAAAGTTCTTTTGGAATTTCTTTTACAAATCTTGAAACACGGTTATACTGAGTCTCTCCCCGAATCATTCTTTGTCTCGCACAGCTAATCGACAGATTTTCTTTTGCTCTTGTAATTCCTACATAGCACAATCTTCGTTCTTCTTCCAGTTCCTCTGTTGGATTATCTGAGGCAATTGACATATAGCTTGGGAAAAGTCCATCCTCCATTCCTGCAAGATACACCTGCGGGAATTCAAGTCCCTTTGCACTGTGAAGTGTCATTAATACCACATAATCATTGCTTTCGTCTAAGCTATCAATATCTGCAACCAGTGCCACTTCTTCCAAAAATCCGCTCAAGGTTGGGGTTTCAGCACTTTCTTCATAAGAAACCACTTTTGTTAATAATTCATCTATATTTTCAATTCTTGCCTTTGCTTCAATGGTATCTTCTGCTTCCAATTCTGCCACATATCCTGTTTGTTCAATAATTTCTTCCAATATCTGTGATATGGATAAAAATTCCAGCTTGGTACGCATTACCTGAATGAACAAGACAAATGGAGCAATTTTAGAACTGCTTCTTCCAAGTCCTGGTATTTCTTCTGCTGAACGAAGAGCCGTATAAAAAGTCAGTTCTTTTTCAGAAGCATAATCTGCAATTCTTGTTAAAGTTGTTGCACCTATCCCTCTTTTTGGAACATTAATAATTCTTTTGACCGCCAGATCATCTCTTGCATTATCAATTGTTTTTAAATAAGACAAAAGATCTTTTACTTCTTTCCTGGAATAAAAATTTACACCGCCAACAATCTTATACGGAATATTCGATTGAATAAAACGTTCCTCAAACAAACGTGACTGTGCATTCGTTCTGTACAATACAGCACAGTTCTTGTATTCATACTTTGCATTTCTCACTTTGGAAATAATATCTCCCGCTACGTAGTCCGCTTCATCATAAGCTGTATCAAACTGATGAAATGCAACTTTCTCTCCTACCTCATTTTTTGTCCAGAGAGCTTTGTCTTTTCTGCTGATATTATTTGCAATGACACCGTTTGCTGCATCCAAAATATTTTGCGTGGAACGATAATTCTGTTCTAGCTTAATGACTTTTGCACTTGGAAATTCTTTTTCAAAATTTAAAATATTATAAATATTCGCTCCGCGGAACTTATAAATAGACTGATCATCATCACCGACTACACATAAATTCTTATACTTTCCTGCCAATAATTTAATTAGTTGAAATTGTGCTGTGTTAGTATCCTGATATTCGTCTACCATAATATACTGAAATCTTTCCTGATAATAATCAAGTACTTCTTTATTTGCCATAAAAAGTTCTACTGTTTTTACAATCAGATCATCAAAATCCAGTGCATTATTTGCCTTTAAAACTTTCTGATATTCCATATATACGCGCGACTGGCGCTGTTTTTGAAAATCACCCTGCGCATTTAAGGTAAATTCTTCTGGATTTATGAGAGAATCTTTTGCAGATGAAATGACACTTAAGAAAAACTTTTCTTTGTATATCTTGGTATCAATCTCCAATCGCTTACAAATATCTTTCATTACCGTCTTTTGATCGTCTGAATCATAAATCGTAAAGTTTGTATCAAATCCCAAAAAATCTATATGACGTCTTAAAATACGCACGCAGGTAGAATGAAATGTAGATACCCAGATACTATCCGAACCAAATCCTACTATCTCATCGATTCGCTGTCGCATTTCTCCTGCTGCCTTATTCGTAAACGTGATTGCCATAATACTATATGGATTCACACCCATTTTATCAATCAGATATGCTGTACGGTGTGTTAAAACTCTTGTTTTACCACTTCCTGCACCAGCCAATATTAAAAGAGGTCCTTTTGTATGACAAACTGCCTCTTGTTGTTTTTCATTCATTTGTTCCATAATTCGGTTCCCTTTCTGATGTTTTGTGTCTATTGCATCGAGCGAACATATGTATGTTTTCTTTCTTAAATACCCTACCATTTTATATGAAAACTGTCAAATAAAAAGCTACTTTTTTCGAATGATTTTTCTATCTTTTTTCTTATATTAATCTACTCTAGCTGAATCAGAAAAACCTTGATTGGGATATGCACTTAAATATTTTTTGCTTATTTTATATTTATAATTTTACTTCTGAGATTTCCTTAATCTTGCCTTGTTTTAGTTTTATCTGTCTGCTTTGTATTGGCAATTTTACATTCTTTTTTGTATATTTATATCTTGTCATATGGTTTTTAATACTATATAATTAGTTTTGAGGTGATCTTATGACAATTGATACAAAAGATTTTTTAAATAGCATACTAGATAGTATAGCAAGGATTGATTATATCAAACCGGATACATTACCAAACATAGATTTATACATGGATCAGGTTACAACCTTTATGGATTCACAGCTTGTTTCTGCAAAACGCCATGAAGAAGATAAAGTTTTGACCAAAACCATGATTAATAACTACGCCAAAAATAACCTGCTTCCTCCTCCAGATAGGAAAAAATATTCCAAAGAGCATGTACTTACACTTATTTTTATTTATTATTTCAAAAACATAGTAAGTATTAACGACTTACAGAGTATTTTAAATCCTATAACCGAAAAATATTTTGATAAAGATTCCACTCTTGGACTTATTGATATTTATTCTGAAGTTTTTAGTTTGGAGGAAAGTGAAGTCGAACACATAAGTAAAGATATTGCAAGGAAATTCAATATCAGTTTTGATACTTTTTCGGATGCACCAGAAGATGAACAGGAATTTTTACATACTTTTTCGTTTATCTGCATGCTCAGCTTTGATGTCTTTGTGAAAAAAATGTTAATTGAAAAAATTATTGATGGACTTCCAAAAGAAAATCCCAAAGAAAAAAAACAAAAAAGCAAAGAACCAAAAGACAAAGAGCCTAAAGACAAAGAACCAACAAAAGACAATGAACCAGCAAAAGACATAAAAGGAAATGAAACATCAGATAAAGAAACAAAAGGCAAGGATTTAAAAGAAAATGAACCAACAGATAAAACAACAAAAAGCAGAGATTTAAAAGAACCCGAATCATCTGAAAAAGCAACAAAAGACAAAATTTCAAAAAAACCCGAATCATCTGAAACAAAAGAATCCTAGACTGGAATATATAAAACAATTCATGTTCTTACTGAATCAAAAAAAGAGACCGTATTTTATGGTCTCTTTCTATTTCTACATTTCGATCTGTGATCTATTTCATTTGCTACATTTAAATCTGTAATTTATTTCATTTTAAATAAGGAATTCATCTTATATCTTATTCCATTTGTTCTCTGTTGGATTTATTCCTTAACTTCCTCATCTTTGAATTCCACTCTGGAAAACACCATATCATACCCATCATTCCCATAGTTTAATGAACGATTTACACGGCTGATTGTGGCCGTGGATGCCCCTGTCTTTTCTGCGATGTCAAGATATGTCTTTTGTGCACGAAGCATACGTGCCACTTCAAATCGCTGAGATAATGATAACAGTTCATTTATAGTGCATACATCTTCAAAAAATGTATAACATTCTTCTCTATTTTCAAGGCTCAAGATTGCGTCAAACAAATGATTTACCGCTTCTGTTCTAATATTTTTACTCATATGCCTTTTCTTCCTCTCCTAATTAAGAATCCTAGTAAATTTTAACACAGTAAAGTATCAAAATAAACACCTTTTTGTAAAATATCTTTTTTAGGTCAAACTGGTCTGGTCATTTTTTCTCAAATTGGTCATTTCATATACTCCAGGAATACATTATAGTAGTTAAAAATTGATTGCTATAGGCGTTTACGAAACTCATTTTATATTGAATTTCAAAGTTAATATTACAAAAAGAAGGCTTAAGTGTTGTGTCAAGTCATCATTCTTTTGGTAAATTCAACTAATATATCAAGTGTTTTACATAGTTTCGCAATTCCCTATCTTGATTCAAATGAAAAGAGGAAATCTTTATGAAAAATGACAAATTATTTCGCATGGTTTTAACTGCACTGTTTGCAGCACTTTCTTATGTTGTATTTACATTTTTGCAAATCAAAATTACGCTTCCTGGCGGCGATGCAACTTCCTTGCATCTTGGAAATGCCGTTTGTGTTCTCGGCGCTCTTTTACTAGGTGGATTATATGGTGGCCTTGGTGGTGCCATTGGAATGACAATTGGCGATTTATTTGATCCTGTTTATGTGATTTATGCTCCAAAAACGTTTCTACTAAAACTTTGCATTGGTTTGATTACAGGTCTTGTAGCTCATCGCATCGGTAAAATCACGCATCAGACAGACCGCAAACTTATTTTCCGCTATGTTCTTTTATCCAGCATTTGTGGGATGGGATTTAATGTTATTTTCGATCCATTAACGGGATATTTATATAAACGCATACTGCTCGGACAAAGTGCAGCGCAAGTTGTTTTCGTCTGGAATTTTGCTGCAACCTCCATCAATGCTGTTTTATCTGTAATCGTTTCTGTTCTGGTGTATATGGCACTTTACCCTGCTCTAAAAAAAGCCGATTTATTTATCCAGTTGCCTTTTGCGAAAAAAACATCTGGCAAAAATAAAACTGCTTCTTCCTGATTCCATTTATTTTTTATCAGATAACAATCGAATAACATTTTCATGTTTCTTTATGTAGACATATGATTTCACTTAAACACTTTTTACTTAGACACTTTTTGTAGAGTTGAAATCTTTAAAAAAGCCTTTCGTGGTAGATTTTGTATCTTACAAATCTGCCACGAAAGACTTTTTTTATTTTTTCATATATTGTTTGAAAGCAGAAACCAGAATTTTCATCTGCTCGTCTGTACCGATACTTATTCTTAAATATTCGCAGATCCTTTCAGGCTTGTCAAAATGTCTGACATAAATATCTTTTTCCCGTAACATCTGCATAAGCGTAACCGCGCGATAGTCTGGATGCGTAGCAAATATAAAATTACTCTTGGAATCTTCAAACAAAAAACCTAGTTTCTTCAACTCTTTTTTTGTCCATTCTCTCGTGATTACAACTTTTTGTAGCATTTCTTCAAAGTATGTTTTGTCTTTAACTGCTGCCGCTCCAAGCTCAATCGAAGGCGTATTCATGGTATAAGAATTAAATGAATACTTCACATCATTTAAATATGAAATTAATTTTTCATTTGCAAGTGCATATCCAATGCGAAGACCTGCTAACGATCTTGATTTTGAAAAAGTCTGAATTACAATAACATTATCATATTTGTCAATCAAAGGAAGTGCGGATACTCCTCCAAAGTCAATATAGGCTTCATCAATCATAACGATAACGTCAGGATTATGTTTTACCACCTCTTCAATATCTGCTATTGACTCTAACACTCCCGTTGGCGCATTTGGATTTGGAAAAATAATTCCACCATTTTTTCTATAATAGTCTTCTTTTTTTATTTTCAAATTCTCATCCAGCGAAATTGTTTCAAATGGAATCTTAAGCATATTTGCCCATACATCATAAAAAGAGTATGTAATATCTGGAAACAGAATTGGCTCTTTTGCATTAAAAAAAGTCATAAAAAGCATTGCAAGGACATCGTCTGAACCAACACCGACAAATACCTGGGAACTTTTTAAATCATAAAAATCAGCAATCGCATCTACTAATTTTTTTGCCAATGGATCAGGATAAAGTCTAAGGTTGTCTGTATGAAAATCCTTTATCAGCTTTTCTGCCGCAGGTGCCGGTGGATAAGGGTTTTCATTTGTGTTTAATTTTATCATGTTTTCTTTTTTCGGCTGTTCTCCCGGTGTATATGGGATTACTTTTCTAACATTTTTTTCCCAGGCATTACTCATCATTTTATCCTCATTCCTTTACAAGTTTTCGTTTATATCTTTCTAAGATACATCATTTCAAAAATAATGTAAATGAGATTATAAAAGATAACATATAAGTTTTTTTGGATTTTTATTCATTTTCTTTTTTACTTGGATACCGTATCCACAAACTTCTGGAAATTTATTCTTCCTTCTTTTGTGCATGGATATACACCTGCATCTTTAAGTACTTCCAGAAATACAAGCCCGATTTCTTTTTGAATAATACTTGAAATCGTATTTGCATCGATTGTTTTGTACTTTGGTAAAAATTCCTCTACCCAGTCTGCATGCTTCGCTAAGAGATCATCTTCTCTGATATCTTTTTTCTGCAAAATTGTTTCTTCCAGCAATGCCATTTCTTCCTTTAACCTGGACGGCAACACAGCCAGACCCATCACTTCGATTAAACCTATGTTTTCTTTCTTGATATGATGAAGGTTTGCATGGGGATGATATACACCCAGTGGATGTTCCTGCGTCGTAATATTGTTTCTTAATACGAGATCCAGTTCATATTCATTTTCTCTTTTTCTTGCTATTGGAGTAATGGTATTATGTGGTTCCCCATCGGTATTTGCAAAAACAAACGCAGCTTCATCTGTATAATTTCTCCAGGCATTCATTATTTTATCCGCAAGTTCAATCAGTCTTTCTTTCTTTTCTGCTTTTATACGTAAAACTGACATTGGCCATTTTACAATTCCTGCTTTTACATCTAAAAATCCCTCAAACTGCACTTCTTTTTCGATAGGTGCCTTCGCCATTGCGAATTCATAATGACCACCCTGAAAATGATCATGTGTTAAAATAGAACCTCCAACAATTGGCAAATCTGCATTTGAGCCAACAAAATAGTGAGGAAACTGTTCCACAAAATCAAGCAGCTTTGCAAACGTTGCTTTCTCGATTTTCATTGGTGTATGCTGGCCATGAAATACAATGCAATGTTCGTTATAATATACATATGGTGAATACTGTAAAAACCAGTCACTGTGATTGATGGTAAGTGGTATGATTCTGTGGTTCTGTCTTGCTGGATGATTCACTCTTCCCGCATAACCTTCATTTTCTTTGCACAAAAGACATTTTGGATAGCCACTTTGTTTTACCAACTTTGCTGCAGCAATTGCCTTTGGATCTTTTTCCGGTTTGGATAAATTAATTGTGATATCAAGCGTTCCAAATTCAGTATCTGCTGTCCATTTCAAATCTTTTTTCACACGGTATCTGCGAATATAGTCTGTATTCTGGCTAAGTCTGTAAAAATAATCTGTAGCCTCCTTTGGTTCATTTTTGTAATGTTCCCAAAATTTTGCTGCTACTTGCGAAGGACGTTCTACAAGCAGTCCCATAATCTTCGTATCAAACAAATCTTTGTATACAACACTATCTTCTATAAAGTTTTGCTCTACTGCATACGTGAGCATAGATTCTAAGATACCTTCTAGTGCCTCCGCTGCCTGATGTTCCGTCTTGATTTCTACTGCATGAGAGATAAGTACTTCATCTGAAATCTCATCCAGGCCAAATAATTCCAACAGCTTATTGATGGTATATCTCTCATCTTCTGCTTCTATTAAATCTGTGGCTTTCGCATAATCCACTAAGTCCAGTATTTGTTCTTCTATCATTTTTTGCTCCTTAAAATTTCTTTTTTCCGTTTTAAGGTATCTCCTCCCTGCAAACGAGCTTTTATATCAAGAAGTGATTTTTTTCTTCATAATACAAAAAGACTTAAAAAAAGTTGAAACTATATTCTATCTTAGCTATCTTAAACTGCTTATACCAGACGGATTGGACCATCACCAACTTCTACCACATAAAAATCAGCTGCATATCCAATTTTTGCTTCATATGCTTTTCCAACTTGTTCAATAAATGCATCGACTGCATTTTCTTTTACAATGCTAACAGTACATCCACCAAATCCAGCACCTGTCATACGAGATCCGATAACACCTTCTACTTTCCAGGCTTCTTCTACAAGTGTATCTAATTCAATTCCTGTTACTTCATAATCATCTCTTAAAGATACGTGTGACTGGTTCATAAGTTCACCAAACGTTTTCAAATCATCTGCTTTTAAAGCAGCTACTGCTAAAATTGTACGCTGATTCTCATATACTGCATGTTTTGCTCTTTTCTGGCACACTTCATCTTTGATTGCTGATTTATAATGTTCAAACTGCTCTATGGACAAATCTCCAAGGCTTTTGATTCCAATAACTTCACCAATTTGTGCAAAAGCACTTTCACATTCTGCTCTTCTCTCATTGTATTTTGAATCTCCAAGACCTCTTCTTTTATTACTGCAGGCAATTACGATTTTTGCATCTTTTAATTCCAATGGCGCATATGTATATTCCAAAGTAGCTGTATCAAGAAAAATTGCACATCCTTTTTTTCCCATCGCAATTGCGAACTGATCCATGATGCCACAGTTTACACCATTAAACTTATTTTCTGAATACTGACCGATTAATGCAATATCCTGGTTTGTCACATCACATCCATACATATCTTTTAAAATAAAGCCAGTTAAAATCTCAACGGATGCAGAGGAAGATAATCCTGAAGCATTTGGGATATTTCCAAAAAGCAGTAAATCAAATCCCTGTTCTATTTTCATTCCCTTTTCTGCAAATGCCCAAATCATTCCCTTCGGATAATTTGTCCAATCTGCCTCTTTTTCTGGTTTTAAATTTTCTATAGAAGACTCTAATATTCCTATATTTTCAAAGTTCATGGAATAGAAACGCAGTTTCTTGTCATTTCTTTTCCGTACGACTCCATAGGTTCCAATGGTTAATGCACATGGAAAAACATGTCCTCCATTATAATCCGTATGTTCTCCTATCATATTTACACGACCTGGAGCGAAATATACCCTGATCTCTCCTTCGTCTCCAAATATCTCTTTGAATTTTTCTAATACATTTGCTTTCATAGCAAAATCTCCTCTCAATCTTTTTTAGTTTAGGTGTTTGCGAAAGTCATTCTTTTTTATGAATGATTTTTACATGTTTTGCAGTTATTCAGATATTTCTAAAATTCTTGTTTCAGAATAAGCATTCATCTTTTTTATCTTTTATAACATCAATTTGTAAAGGTTTTCACTATTTATAAATTATATCGTGCAACGGTTGCGCTTGCAATGCGCTTAAAAAATCCTGCAACATTTTTAACCACTTTTGCAACATAAAAACTATGATATCTATTTTATTTTATCTTCAGATACTTCAAAATCCCGAATTATGCTCAATGCTGGATTTGCATTTCCATCATAATCAAATAGTGCCTGATTTGCCCATTCATTCCCGCAAGAGCCCTTATCTTTCATATATTCCAAAGAATCTTTTGTTGCCCATCCTGACCCTGGCACCGGAATCCAGGCTGGTTCCCAATAATAGAATCCTCTTGTTTTTTCCTTGCCAGCACATACTGTCTTTTTCAAAAAATCTTTCATAAAATCTGCCTGACCCTGCTTTGTCATTGAATGTTCCAGTTTTTCTACCAAAGAAGGTTTTGTTGCATATCCTTTCCGTTCTTCCTGCGAAAGCTTTTCATATGTCGCATAATCTTCCATTGTAAATCCCATCGATACTTCTGCAATAACAAGTTCTTTTCCATAACGGGAAGCAATATCCTTCATATTATTATAAAGCATATCAAGTGTTCCGTGCCAGAAAGGATAATAAGACAGTCCAATGATCTGAAAGTCTTCTCCTCTTTTTATAAATTCATCAAACCATTCGCGGTATAGTTTATTATTTCCTCCGTTATCCAAATGCAGCATGACCGGGATATCTTTATCCACAGCTCGAACTCCTCTGATTCCTGCATTTAGAAACAATGCGACATTATCATAATTTGGTACTTTTCCTTCTGGCCAAAGCAGACCATTTGTTACTTCATTTCCTACCTGAACATAGTCTGGAAACGCATTTTTTTCTTTTAAAATCTCCAGCACTTCTTTTGTATAAGTAAAAACATCTTCTTCCAGCTCAGATACACCGTGATTCTCCCATGCTTTTGGTTTTATCTGCTTTCCTGGATCTGCCCAGAAGTCGCTATATTGAAAATCCAGTAACACTGAAAAATCTTTCTTCTTACTTCTTTGAATTAATTTTATTGTGGTATCTAAATCATTTTCACCTGCACCATACGTATTTCCTTCCACCGAATAAGGGTGATTCCATAGACGAATACGAACAGAATTAAATCCATAATTTTTCAAAATATCCAATGCATCCATTTCTTTTCCCTTGTCAGAAAATTTGCCACCACAACGTTCTACTTCTATCAGTGTTGAAATGTCTGCACCTTTTATAAATTTTTCCATCGTTTTGATTTTCCTTTCATCATTTAAAAACAACATGGGCATTTGTAAAACTACCTTTGAATAATTTCACGATTGCTTATTTGAAAACAACCTAAAACAGCAATGCTATCTTAGGTTGTTCTTTTCTACTCTTTATCAAAATCAAACTTGTCAAAACGCTTATTCATTGCTCCATAACGAAATCGAACCATCTCATTTTTTTCTAAGACATCTTTCTCGCTTCCTTTATACTGACATCGAATACAATAATATTCTTCTTTGTCCTTATCATAAAACATATCAATATCCAGATCCCTCATAAAACAGGATGGACAGCGAAAATTTAATTTGCCTTTTCCAGATTGAGCCATGTTGAAAATACCTCCCTTTCTGACATTGTCTTTTTATATCCTAATGTAAACATTGGAGAGAATGCATAACCTTCTTTAATGTAACCTAGTGCCTCGTCTGATACAGTCAGCGATACTTTGGTTTCAATTGCTGGAATAACTGCACTTACTTCTTTTGCGGATGCAACTTCTTCTTCTCTGCACTTATATTCATAAGAAATATGCTTTGTTTCTTCTCCGATACAGCTTAATGTAATTCCTGTCATATCTTCCGAATATTCCGTTGTACCATAGCAGGCAACCATATATTCATTTAATTCAACCTTTGCACTTGGATCACTCATTGCTAAAATTGTTCTTTCGATTTGAATATTTCCACTTCCTTCTTTGAAATATTCTTTCGTCTGCAATGTAACTTTTAAGTCTGCAAATTCTATTTCAACTGGATCAAGTGTTAGGATTCTTGTATTACCTTCTTGTGAAAAATGTGCTTTTGTGCGGCATAGACACAAATCGACTTCTTCACCATTATATGTTATTTTTGCACTTCTTACTGTTCCTTCTCCTGCATAATGCGTAAAATATCCTGCACGGTATTTTTCCTGAATCAGGAAAGGATAGGAGGCATCCTGTATATGTTTTGTACCAATTCCAACCGGCCACTCCAATTTTGCAGCATATGGGCGTAAGTCAACAATAGCACCACCCTGATCCATATTGACACAAGCACGTAAAAATGGATCGCAATACCAGAACAGCTGCTTGTCTGAGCCATATAAAATATCTCGCCATAAGGCACACTCTGGTTCTGTATAAGTCTTTTTCTGACGATAGTAATCTGCAAATTCTGCCATTGTCATATCAACTAATTTTCCTTCTTTTTTCAGCTGACCATAATATGCACAGCCATCTTCATAAGATTTTTTCAAAAGCTCATATGGTGCTTCCCAGCGCCCCATTTTATTCATCCAGCCGGGTCCGACAAACATCATGTTGTACGCATAGCCATTATTATATTTTTCCAAATCACGATACTGATCAATCAAATTGTAAAGATATGGATATTCCCATGTTTTAGAATCATAAATCATTCCACGCAATACATTCTGTGGATGTGTTCCAAAGTTTGAGCCATTTCCATCATAGCACGCGATTAAATCTCTGGACAAATGAGGAATCGCAACGATTCCACTATCTTCTACTTCATTTGCAGCTGGTGCATGTGTGTTTTGTTTGGATGGAATCCAAGGTGCCCATGGACCTCCGTCAAAAAGTGTATACCAGGAATTGTTACAGGTATGATATGCTTTTGGTCCTTCTTCCCAGCAGGTAGCCACTGCACATTTTACTGTTGGATACTGCTCTTTGATATAATTTATTAAATCTGCATCCAGATAATAAGATCCTGTCGATTCTGGATAAAAGCCAAATCTTTCTTTAAATTTTGAAAATACATCATTCACAATTGATTTTTTATCTTCCATTGAAAACATCCAGATACAAAAATCTTTCGTATTATATTTCTCACGGAATTCTTTACATGGTAGTCCAAGCAAAGATAACGAAATTTCATCTCCATACAATTTATGATGCTCTTTTGCTATTTCTACTGCTTCATCATTAAAAAGAGAGGCGTATGTCATTTGAATCGTTGTTTTCAAACCATATTTGTGTGCGATTTCCTGCTGCGTTCTGAAAATATCCAGCGACTCTGTTAGTAATGCTTTTCTTCCGATATCTTCCTGTTTTCCGTGTCCCGTTACTTTTTCCGCATATTCTGGAACCATTTCCGGACGGTGGATAATATTAACAACAAATTTATCCATAAAAAATTCCTCCTAAATTCATTTTATTTATGTTTTATATTTTTTCTTTCCATCAAGCATTGACCTGCGAAAAGCAAATTCAAATATCTGTACTGCTTTTATATATGCAAATTCATTTCTTGTGCGCAATCGGTTGTTCATCTGTTAAAAAAATATTCGCTTACACGAATACTTTATTTTGTGGAATCTTTTAGTCTTACTTCGTATCCACGGTAAGTTTTCATAGCAACTTCTTTTCCTTCCATGGAATCAAATAAAACTGTACTGGCAAGCATTCCAAGTTCTTTCGCATCGAACGTAAGCGAAGTAATGGATGGTAAGTGATTTTCAAGTAAAAAACTGTTATAAAAGGATGCAACCTTTATATCTTTTGGTACATCTATCTTATTCTGATCTAATCTGTTTAAAACATGTAAACAAATCGCATCATCCATACATAGAATACATTGCGCATTCTTTTTCAAAACATCATCTACGCATTTATCTATAAAAATCGGATTTTCCATATTTAGGTAAATCATATCTTCACTGATTGGAATGTTTTGCTCTTTAAAGGCTTCTTTAAAACCTTTCAATCGGTTTCTGGTGACAACATAATTCTCATTTCCACCAATCAAAGCAATTTTGGTAATATGCTTCATTAACAATATAGATGTCAATTCTTTGCATGCCTGCAGGTGATCGTTATCCACCTGAATTACATTCTCATAATCAGAAGATCCCACAACTACAAATGGAATTTTACTTTTTTTTAAATATTCCACAGATTTATCTTCCATAAATGTACGAAGTAAAATAATACCATCTACTTTGTGATTTCGTATAATTCGTTCTAATTTTGAAGTATTGGTATTTTGCGTTACCGTCAGTAAAATATCATAATCCATTGCTGCACCAACATCATGTACTCCAATCAGACATTCCTGGAAAAACGGCAAGTCTATAAAAGAATAATCCCCTTGCATCACAACACCGATATTGTATGTTTTATTGGTTGCCAATCCTTTTGCCATTTGGTTTGGGACATAGTCATTTTCATCAATATAATTTAATACTTTTTCCCGTGTGGCATCTCCAATTCTTCCTTTACCGGAAATTGCTCTTGAAACAGTCGTTTTGGATACCCCTAACGCATCTGCTACATCTGCTATTGTTATATTCTTCTTCATTTCCTGCGCTTACTCCTTATATAAATCATTTAAGACTACTTTCTATTGGTTAAAAATAAAATAATTTACTATTAGTCTCGATAGCGCAAACGGTTGCACATTTTTATATCATAACAGGAATATGTAAAACCGTCAATTTGCATTTTTCATTTCATCAGAACAGGTTTTAAAAACTTTTTATACCCTGTTCTGATTTTTTTCAATAATTTAAATGATTTAAATTCCTTTCATATAAAATTCAAATTCCATCGGTTTATCAATTGACAGGAGAAACTCTTCATGCGTTTTTGCTCCCCAGCTATCATCACCAGCAATTCCCATTTGATTTTTTGATACACGAACTACGGTATAATGTATTTTCGGTAATTCATATGCATGCATTGCAGATTCTATCTCATGTGGAGTGTATGGCAATGCACTAAAGTTTAGGTTATCTCCCCAATAGACCATACCTCTGCTTCTTTCGTCTGTTACTTTCGCATATCTGACACCCATTTTATTCCCACATTCCTGTGGTACCAGATATTTTGCAATATTATCCACTACCTTATTTTGATATATTCCAAGTTTCGCACCTTGCGTTCTATCTAAATAAGTCTCTTGTGGTCCAAGTCCGTACCATTGTAATGAATCGTAATCTGCAGAAAGCTTCATCATCATTCCAAATTCGGGCATGTCGCCAAGCTCCATGCATGGTTTGTAATACAGCCTGGTTTTTACGGTTCCATCCCCATATACAGTATAAGTTACTTCACAGTCTGTAGCAGGTGTTGTAGGAAGGTAATATACAAACGTAATACTTACTTCGTTTTCTTTTTCTGTTATTTTCATGCCTTTGTTGTCAGATATCTCGCCTGTTTTATGAGTTGCATACAAACTAGCTGTTTTCCACTGTGCATATCGCTGTGGCATGAGATTTCCTCTGTCATTATCCGTAGGCGCCCTCCAGAAATTCGGCATTGGAATGGCTTCTATCATTTCTTTTCCAGCATATCGGTATGATACCAGTCCACCAAATGCATACGAAAATAGGACATCAAAGTTTTCACCTTTTACTCCCAGATTTAACTTTCCATGGATAACGGTGATTTTCTTTTCACATTTTGTCTCTTTTACTGCTTTTCCCTGATATATCATCTGTCCAAACGCAATTTCATGACCTGCCTTTGCCCATGAAGTATCTTCCTTTAAGGAAAAGGAAACAAGTACTGTATATTCACCTGGCTCCGTGTACTTTTCTACTGGTAAAGCATATTTTTTCTTAGCTAACGGTTCTACGTCTGTTTCCAAAACAGCTTTTTCTATTTCTATTCCATCTTTCTTTAAATGAACGGTACATAAAAATGCATCCGTATTTAGGAAAAGGAATTTATTTATGACTGTTATTGTCTGATTGTGAAATTCTATACTGATATTTTGATAGTTGTACTTTACTGATGGCATCTTTGGAGATTCATCTCTGTTCTGTCCATATACAATTCCATTTCCGCTAAAATTATAATCTGTCGGTCTTTCATGGAAATCTCCACCATATGCCTGAAATTCTTCTCCATAACGATTCTTCTTATTAATGGACTGATCAATATAATCCCATATAAAACCGCCCTGATACAAAGGTTCTGTATCTGTAAGATCCGTATATTTAAACATTGCACCGCAGGAATTTCCCATCGCGTGAGTATATTCACAGCATATAAACGGTTTTGTTTTATCTTTTGTAAGAAACTCTTTAATTTTTTCTGCGGATGGATACATCTGACTTTCAATATCACTTGTATCATTATATCTTCTATCCTGGAATATTCCTTCATAATGAACCAGCCTTGTATCATCTAATTCACGAAATTTATTGCTCATTTCCAAAATGACTTTTCCGCCATAAGATTCATTTCCACAAGACCACAATAATATCGATGGGTGGTTTTTATCTCTCTGGTAGCAGGAATTTACGCGATCAAGCATCATATCAAGCCATTCCATTCGGTCGCCAGGAACTACAACACTCTTATCTTCGATTCCTCTGGCAACAGGATCCCAGGAGCCATGTGATTCCATATTGTTTTCCGCAATCAGATACATTCCATATTCGTCACACAGCTTATATATTCTGGAATCATCCGGATAATGGCACGTACGGATTGCATTGATATTATTTCTTTTCATGGTAATAATATCTTTTATAACTTCTTCGTCCGATACCACTCTGCCTGTTTTTGAACTAAATTCATGCCTGTTAACACCTTTAAACACAATTCGCTTTCCATTTATATGCATAATGGAATCTTTTAATTCAAATTTACGAAATCCACAGGTTAAAGGAATATACTCTGTCAAATTTTTATCTTCGTCATAAACTTCAAGAATCAATTCATATAAATTTGGAATTTCTGCACTCCAAAGTTTTGGACTTTTTATAGCAAAAGAATAAGAACTGTTTTTCTTTAAAGGCTTTTCTTTTGTAAAAATATCCTTATCGGAATCTCGCAAAGATACTTTTACATACCCTTTTTGCGTTGCTTTTAAATCAATTTTCAAATCGGCATTTTGAAAAGAATCATCCAAATAGGTTCTTATTTTTACATCTGAAACATGCACCTTTGGTTCACAGTATAAAAACACGCTTCTATAAATACCTGAGAATCGGAAGAAATCCTGATCTTCGCACCAGCTGCTGGCTGTCCATTTAAATACCTGAAGCGCCAGTTTGTTTTCCCCATCCTTTATGTATGGAGTTAAGTCGAAATCGGTTGGGGTAAAACTATCTTCGCTATATCCTACAAATTTTCCATTTAGCCAAAGTGCCATTCCACTTTCTACACCTTGAAATGAAATGAAAATTTTATGTTTCTGCATATGTTCTGGAATTGTGAAATATTTAACATAGCTGGCAACAGGATTGAATGCTTCTGGCATTTCCCCTGGCATAATTTCTTCTCTTCCATCCCATGGATACTGCACATTTGCATACTGAGGTACATCATAACCCTCCATTTGTATATGTGCTGGAACTCTTATATCATCCCAAGTCCTGCAATCATAGATGTCTTTTTCAAATCCTGCTATTGTTGAACCATAATTTTTTGCATAGTGAAATTTCCAAATTCCATCTAAGGAAAGTCTAAAACTGCTTTCTTTTTTCTGACTTTCCAAACTTGATGCATATGCAATATGATCTGAATGTGCTTCAACTGCGTTATCCTTAAAATATTGTGGATTTTTCACGTTTTCATATAGGAATTCTTTCATCTTACCTCTCCTAATCTTTCATTAAAGCTGCTTTTGTAACCTATACAAAAGCAGCTGTTTCTTTTTTAGTTATAACAGATTTTCTTTCTGTTATCTACTAATTTATTTTAAGAAAATATAAATTATTTTACTGCCCCTGTTATGCCTTCTGCAAATGATTTCTGCAGGAAGAAGAATATTATAACGGTAGGAAGTGTACACAAAAGAACTGCAAGCATTAATTCACCATAATCTGTTACATATCCAGAAATCAAATCTGCAACCAGCATAGGCATTGTCTGTGATTCCTGTTTTGTCATAATAACTTTTGGCCACAAATAACTGTTCCATGCATTCATAAATGTGATTGTCATTGCTGCCGCATAGGTTGAACGCATGGTTGGAAAGAACATTTTATAAAATATCTGAAACTCATTTAATCCATCGATTCTTGCCGCTTCAATGATATCATGAGGAAAACTTCTTGCACTTTGCCGGAACATCATAATTAAAAACGGGGTTGAAATCGTTGGAAGAACAAATCCCATTGCCGTATTTAAAAGACCCATTTTAGAGCATAATTCAAATAATGGAATCAGGGTTGCAACAAAAGGAACCATCATGGCAAGCAATATAACAGACATTAAACCATCTTTTGCTTTTGTGTGATAAATTTCAAATCCATACCCTGCCAAAGAGCAGATAGCTAAAGATAATAGTGTAAGAACCGCTGCATTTTTAAAGGAATTTTCCATTGCTCTTACTACCTGTGTATTCTGCACCAGTTTATCAAAATTTGAAAGCAGATAAGTCCCTGGTGATAATTTTCCTTTGATGACATCTACACTTGCATTCGTAGCTGCCATAAGCATATAAAATAATGGAAATATAGAAAACAAGGAAAATATGATGAGTATAAAATATTGTATAAATTTCTTTGGTTTACTAATCACGTTTGTCACCTACTTTCATCTGTATAAATGCCAAGACTGCCACAAGTAAAAGTACCAGGAAAGACATTGCAGCTGCATATCCAAAGTTGGCCACATATTTGAAAGAACAGTTATAGATGTAATGTGACATTGTTATGGTTGAGTTTGCAGGCCCACCCTTTGTTAAGTTTACTGATTCATCGAATAACTGCAACGTTCCATTTGTAGACATAATTGCAGTTAGAAGAATGGTTGGTTTTAATAGTGGACATGTAATTCTAAAAAACGTCTGAATCGGAGAGGCTCCATCTATCTTAGCTGCTTCATAAATCGAATACTCTATGTTTTGCAGGCCGGATAAATAAAATACCATATTGTAACCTGTCCAACGCCATACCAATGCTACGATAATAATAATTCTTGCACTGACTGGATGTGTCAGAAATCCATATCCGGTGTCTAATATTCCAAATTTAGTTAAAATGCTATTAATAAATCCATCCGTTGAAAAAAGCGCACGGAAGATAATCGCATAAGATACAAGTGATGTCGCACATGGCAAAAATATAGCTGTACGAAATAACCCTTTAAATTTTAAATCTTTATTATTAAGCATAGATGCCAGTATTAATGCCAAAACCAGCATAATCGGTACCTGAACAATCAAATAAATAAATGTATTTTTTAATGATTGCATAAAGACATGATCCGAAAACATCCTTGTATAGTTTGCTATGCCATTCCAGTGCATGCTTTGAAATGTAGAACCTTTTTTAAAAGATAAAATAAATGCCTGAATCATCGGAATAAAACTCATCCCTGCTATCAGTAATGCTGCCGGTGCCAGAAATACCCAACCTGTGAGATCATGTCTGGTACTCATCGAGATTTTTTTTCGCGTTGGTTGACTCAACTTTATACGCCTCCTTGATGATAAAGGGGAACAGCACTGCTGCCCCCCCTTTGGATTTTCAAACAGTCTATTGATTCACTAACTTATTGCTGCATATAGGATTCTACAGTAGACTGAGCATTTGCAAGTTCACTATCAATACTAGAACCATTCATAATATTTGTAACAGCTACACCAATTGCGTCACGAGCTTCATAGTAATAAACTCCAGTATTATTGCTTGGTGTTTTTGAAGCATAATCTACAATTTTTGTAAATACTGTATCATTGCTAAAGTAAGCGGATGGCTGTCCATAAACATCTGCTTTTGCAGCAGGAGACCATGTTGCAATTGCACCTGAGCTTGGAAGAATGTCAGCATAAAGATCAACACTTCCAGCAAACGTACTCTTTAAGAAATCCTGTGCTAAATCAGTTTTTTTGCAGTTTTTCGTAATTGCCCAGGAAGAACCACCGTTGTTTGAATAGTTTGTTGCTCCATCTACACCTGTAAGTTTTGGCATATTTGTAATTGCCCATTTACCTGACTGATCTTTTGCAGACTGAATAGATCCCATAATCCAGCATCCATTGACTGCACCAGCTGTTTTTCCAGAGTTAAATGATTTGATATATTCATCCCAGTTATCATCTGTTACAGCTAATACTCCTGATTTTGCCATAGTTGTATATGTCTGTATTACTTTCTTTAAAGCTGCATTATCTTTAATGGTCGGTTTTCCTTTATCATCAAATAAAGATGCTCCTGCAGACTGTAACATCATCATAATAAGGTCTGGTTCGCCTGCTTCTGTAGAATCTAATGCATATCCTGTTTTTGCGAGTACATCTTCACCAATCTTTTCAAACTGATCCCATGTAATATCCGTTAAATCTTTTACTGTATATCCTGCCTGCTGTAAAATATCTGTTCTATAGCAGCCGATAACAGCGCCGTTGTCGAATGGAACCCCATAATTTTTTCCATCAACAACCGAATATGATGTTTTTCCTTTTGCAAATTGTGTAAAATCAACTCCTGATTTTGTTAAATCATTGAAAAGTTCTGGATAGCTTATTACATTTTTCTTAAATGCGTTATCCTGACAAAGAACAATATCTGGTAATGTACTGTAGTCGCCTGATGTAGCTGCAGTTGTAAGAGCTGTCTGAACATCTTCCCATGCAGTTGTAACTACATTTACTTTTACATCTGGATGCTCTTTCTGATAAAATTTTGCCGCTTCTTTCATTGCGTAGACATTGAATGTTTCATCCCAGCACCAGACAGTCAATGTACTTTTGTCTTCTCCTGAAGCAGATGCTACTTTTGCTTTTTCCGTAGCTGTAGATTTTTTTTCTGTTGCTGTTGTTTTCTTTTCTGTTGTAGAAGCACTTTTTGAAGTCGAACTCTTCGAACTTCCACAAGCTGCCAGCGAAACTACCATTGTTGCCACAAGCATGAGTGATACGATCTTTCTTTTCATTGTAATTCCTCCCAAAATTATTTTATTAATAATGACGGCAAGCTTTCAAGATGTGGTGAACTAGGTTATGTATTATGTACATCTTTCAGCTTACTTTCATGTATTATATGTGTATTATATCAGTATGACTGCCAGTGTTGTTTCTATTTTCGTTTGAATAAAGCGCATTTTCGAACATGTTTTTCTTTTTATTGCATTTTCTACCATCCCTTTGCCACAGATATATGAAACTGTAATAATTTACTTTCATAATTCTCCGGGGTTTTCTTCCATTGATAAGGTGTAACGCCTACAATTCTCTTGAAATTGCGATTAAATGTAGATGTGGTTATAAATCCTGATTTCATTGCCACTTCATTCATAGAGTCATTTGTCTTTTTCATTTGTTCACATGCCATTTGTACTCGAATCATATTTATATAATCAACAGGGGTCATATTCATATACTCTGTAAATAGTCTTCGAAAATGTGTTTCGCTCATATTGCATTTTTCTGCCAGTGTTTCTATTTTTATGGATTCCTGGTATGCAAAAGATATATAATCAAGTGCTTTTGATATCTGTGAAATCCCGACTTTTTTCCCTGTGAAAATTTCTTCTGGCTTATCTGTATTAATTCTGGCAATCTCATATAATAACGCGGTCGAAAGTGCTTTTACCGTATCTACATAAAATTCCCGCTTATATCGCATTTCTTCCATAATGGTCAATACGATTGTCGCACATTGTGGACATTCTATCGTATGATTAAAATATGCTTTTCTATTTATAATATGTAAAAGTTTTTTTTGAAAATATTCATTCTCCGGATAAACATTTCTCAATATTGTTTCCGGATCTAAAAATATGTATTCCCAGTAACTTGTTTTTCCCTGTATACTGTCAGTTGTATGGGGATAATTTTTAGGGATTATACTTAGCATGCCTGGCTCATAGGGAATTACTTCTTCATCCAGTTTTAAAGTCCCTTTTCCTTCTCTGCAATATCCAATTTCCATCCTGTTATGGAAATGAAGGTTTATGATTTCTGTACCATATTCCCGAATCCACTCCTCCCCAAGAAGTGCTAGTACATATTCATTTTGCGGAATATCATAATAGCGAAGTTCCATTGTTTCTTTTTTCTTTTTTCCCATACAAATACCTCTGATTCATTACCCCGTTTATCGATAGATTTTCTCATTTATATATATATTTGAGTTATACTGCTTTTCATATTAAGATTGCTTTTTTTGTGAACAATCGGTTGTTCATGTTTCAAGTATACAATCTCTTTTTTTTGTTGTCAATGTCAACATATTATAGTTTTGCGGATATATTTTTGTGTAATTTGACCATTGTTTTTTTCTTTTTTTTCTTATTTATGGTTTAAGTGTGCAACCGTTAAACCATCTATGTTTCATGCATGCAATTCTAGCGCAAAAAAAGAAGGGCACGTATGTGTGTCCTTCTCTTTTGCGCTTTATGCGTTACTATGCTGCATTTTTGTATTCTGATTCATTCATTTTATCTACTGTGCTGGTACTGCCGGTTGTGTAAGCAGCGCAGTCAAAGCTGCTTCATCTGCAACAAGCACCCCATAATTCGATACCAGAGCCTTATCTGCGTCACTTAATGAATTATACTGTGTCCGAATCTGTGTCATGATTGTCTGGCTTTGTACCGTTACAGGACCAATGGTATTAATTTCAGCCACTACGGTAGCCGGGTCTGCCACAATTGGTGTCGGTGCTGTCTGATATACTAAAACCGCATCACCCACATCAATATTTTCATAAATTGTTTTTGCTACACCTGCTGGTAAATTTACGCATCCATGAGATCCTTTTCTAAGATAAATACTTCCACCAAACGTACTTCTCCAGGAAGCATCATGAAGACCTACATCTCCATTGAACGGCATCCAGTAATCAACATGGCTTTTATAATCAGCACCTGTTAAAAATCTGTCTGTTTCTTTTGAGTTCACAAAATATGCTCCTGTTGGTGTTGCATCGTTTTCTTTGATGCTGCCAGATACAAAGTCTGTGCCTATCACCAATTTTCCATCTTTATAAAAATTTAAATGCTGAGCTGTTAAATTAACATCCACATAGGTATTTCCATAATCATTCGCGCCATGGCTATTTGCTTTTTGAGTATAGGCTGGTTCACGTTCTTCTACTGTTGCATTTTGAATGTCTGCCATTATCTGCTTACATTCTGTTCCCTGATTGATTTTCCAGCCATAATTTCCACCTGTGATGGTTACTGCTGTCCCATCCGAAGCCGTAAAGTTTTTGCTTTTTCCGGCAGTATTGTACTGTTTCGCCAGATTCATTACAAAATCCTTTATTTTTCCTTCACTGATTTTCACTTGAAAATCATCATTTACTATAAGCCAATCTTTAATTACAGTTCCATTTAGAACAACTTTGTTATCGCCAAAATCATATGTCACTTGCGTTTTAGCATATTTATTCAACGTATCTACCGCCGTTTTTAAACCCTGTGTATCTTTTGTAACGGTTGGTTTCACATAACAGTTCTTCTTTTCTAAAGAAACTTTGCTTTTAAGATTTTCCAACGACTCTGCAATTGTTTTTGTAAAATTAACTGTATCAATTGTATTGCCGTTTTCTTCAGGGATAATGGTATATCCATCATTTTGTGAATAAGGAGAAACCGTTGCGTTCACTGGTGCAGTTACACTTGCTGCATCCATGCATTTTAATGCAGATATCTGTGCATTTAATTTTGTTTCATCATATTTAATGATCTTTTCAATTGTATATGTATGCTTTTGAACAAGTGCTCCTAACCATAGGAGCGAATTTTGTTTTTCTAACAATTGATCAATACTATCATCAAATGTAGCATTTAAATCAATATCCTTGCCTTTTATGGTTTCCGTAACATTATTTCTTTCTTGTAACGAAAGCACATAACCTCCTACTTCGTCTGCTATTTTCTTCTTTACTTCTGAAACGCTGCATCCTGTCGCATCTTCACCATTTATAGTTGTATGAAAATAGAAGTGATTCATAAAATACATAGCAACGGCAAGGTAGGTAATAAGCAAGATTCCTGCTACAAATAAGACGGGCAGCAATATTCTGTGCTTTTTGTGCTTTATTTTTTTCATATTTCCTCCATTACTTTATAACACTAATTTTAAAAACATTAATAATAATATATTCATTATGGTTTTTTTGTCAATGAATTTACCAATTTGTAACACAATCGTAAAGAAACGGTAACTTTTTAGTCATGCTATATACGAATATTTTTTAGAATAATTCTATAAACTTTCTTAAAATAAACGAAATTGAATTGTTCTTTCAATTTCTATATGCTATAATTACTCCGAAATTGATTTTTTAAGCAGTTCAAGAAAGGCAGGTGTCCAAGGAAATGAAAAACATTATGACAGCGCTAAAATCCTTGTTCATGAAATATAAACATGGCCTGATACTTTTATATATATTTCTATATTTACCATGGTTTAATTACTTAGAAGGCAGAACTCATATCCGGTTTAATGTCATTCATATGGCAATTGATGATTATATTCCATTTTGTGAATATTTTATAATTCCATATTTTTTATGGTTTGGCTATGTTACATTTTTTGTACTTTATTTTTTCATAAAAAACAAACGTGATTTTTATAGATTATGTGCTTTTCTATTTACAGGAATGACTGTTTTTTTACTTATTTCCACATTCTATCCCAATATTCAATATTTAAGACCTGAGACATTTGCACGTAATAACGTTTTTGTTTCTATGGTTCAATGGCTTTATAAATCAGATACACCTACCGATTTATTTCCCAGTATACATGTTTACAATTCTCTAGGTGTACATTTGGCAGTTATAAATAGTGAAGAATTTAAAACCAATAAAAAAGTTCGCACTTTCTCTTTCTTATTGATGGCAAGCATTATCTTATCTACCATGTTTTTAAAGCAACATTCTGTATTTGATGTTATTACAGCTTTTGTACTTGCTGGCGTTATGCATTCTTTACTTTATGTGCGGAATTTGCAAAAGCAGAATGTTTATCAGAAACAACAGGTGCGGAATATCTCATAAGATTTCAATTGTTTTTTCATTTTTTATAACAAAAACCTTTTCAAGCAGAGAATTCGCTCTCTTTTTGAAAAGGTTTTTATTATATTTCATATGATTTATTTTTCAAAAAACACGATTATGCTTTAATTTTTTTTAGTTCTTCTAACCAGATACTTGCACTTGCATCACTTGGCATCCGTAAATCTCCTCTTGGCGATACTGCAACTGTACCTACCTTGGGTCCATCCGGCAGACAGGAACGTTTAAACTGCTGTGAAAAAAATCTTCTATAGAAAATTGTCATCCACTTTAAAATTGTCTCTGATGAGTATCTTTCTTTAAAAGCTATTTTTGTAAGCTCATATATCTTACCTGGCGCAAATCCAAAACGGAGTACATAATACATATAAAAGTCATGCAATTCGTAAGGGCCTACAATATCTTCTGTTTTTTGAGATATTTTTCCATCCTTTGGCGGGATTAACTCTGGGCTGACTGGAGTATCCAAAATATCGTGCAATATTTCTTTCAAATGCTTATCTTTCGATATATCTGCATAATAAGTCACTAAATGACGAACCAATGTTTTGGGTACAGAAGCATTCACCCCATACATAGACATATGATCTCCATTATAGGTTGCCCATCCAAGTGCAAGTTCCGACATATCGCCAGTTCCTATAACCAATCCATTATTTTTATTCGCTAAATCCATTAAAATCTGGGTTCTTTCCCTGGCTTGTCCATTTTCATATGTAATATCATGCAGATTTTCATCTTGCTTAATATCCCTAAAGTGAACTTTTACTGCTTCAACTATACTCACTTCATCAAATTGTGCATGCAGGCATTTCACCAGTTCCACAGCATTGTGATACGTCCTGTCTGTTGTTCCAAATCCTGGCATTGTTACTGCAAGTATATTCTTATGGTCGATACCAAGCATATCATATGCGCGAATTGTGACCAATAGTGCCAGTGTGGAATCCAGTCCACCAGAAATACCAATCACTGTATTTTTTAAACCTGTATGCTCCAGACGCTTTTTTAATCCCATGGACTGAATATTCAAAATATCTTCACAGCGTCGGTCTCTGTCTATCTTCGAATCAGGTACAAACGGTGCTGGATCCACAAATCTTGTTAAGTTTGTATCTGTAACTGCTAAATCAAATGGTTGGAATTTATAATCAGAACTGTCCGTTTCGAATGTACTCATTTTTCTTCGTTCTGTATTCAAACGGAATATATCAATCTCAGAGTAAATTGTCTCATTTGTAAAACGTTTTGCTTCTTTTAAAATAGAACCATTTTCTGCTATTATATTATGACCGGAATATACAACATCCTGTGTAGATTCTCCATCTCCTGCACTTGCATAAATATAACCACATAAAAGTCGCGCAGACTGACCCGATATCAAATTCTTTCGATAAATATCTTTTCCTGTTGTTTCATCACTTGCAGATAAATTTACAAGGATATTTGCTCCTGCTAAAGCATGTGAAATACTTGGCGGGTTTGGAGCCCACACATCTTCACAAATCTCTGCGCCAACAACTAATTGTGTCATTTGTCCACATACAAAGAGCTGATTGGTTCCAAAATCCACTTCCATTCCAGGCATAAAGTTACTTTTTACAACATTTCTGCTTCCACGCATAAAATGTCTCACTTCGTAAAACTCACCATAATTTGGAATCCATGTTTTTGGAATCATTCCAAGTATTTTCCCTTTGTTTAGTACAGCAGCCACATTATATAATTTTCCATTATGCTCATATGGTAAACCCACAAAAATCAAAGCATCTATATTCACTGAAAAATCTGCGATTCGTAATAATGCTTCTTTTGCTTTTGTAAGTAGCGTTTCTTGTAAAAACAAGTCACTGCAACTGTATCCTGTAATACATAATTCTGGAAATACTATAATTTTAGCACCATTCTTTGATGTTTCTTCTATTTCGGCGCAAATTAATTTTGCATTATAAACCGGATCTGCAACAATGATTTTCGGTGTCACTGCTGCAACTTTTACAAATCCATGTCTCACTTTCCAATCTCCTTTAATTCATCTATGCTGAATTTATACTGCGTGTTACAAAAATCACAATTCACTTCAACTTCTTTTCCTTCTGCAATCATTTCTTCAATATCTGTTTTGCTAATACTTGCAAGTGCTTTTGAGACACGTTCTCTGGAACAATTACAGGAAAATTGAATTGGACTTTTCTCATTTATTTCCAGTTCCAGTTCACCTAAAATTTTATCTAAAACCATTTCAGGATTATATCCCTGTGCAAAAAGACTGGTAACCGAAGTCACCTCGACAATTTTTTTCTCTAATTTTTCAATAACTTCATCTTCTGCAAATGGCATAAGCTGTATGATAAATCCACCCGCATGTTCTACTGTATTTTCTTTATTCATTAAAACGCCCAATCCAACTGCAGATGGGACTTGCTCAGAAGTTGCAAAATAGTAAGTAAGATCATCTCCTATTTCTCCTGTTTTTAACTCCGTCTGACCGATATATGGTTCTTTTAATCCCAAATCCTTAATAACACTCATCACACCAAGTCCAATTGCTCCACCCACATCAAGCTTTCCTAACTTATTTGCGGGGAGAACAACGTCTGGTACATATGCAAATCCTTTTACATTTCCATTCGCATCTGCTGTAACAGTCATCCCTTTCATTGGACCACTTCCATTAATTTGTATCGTCAGTAAATCTTTATCACCCTTCATCATACTTCCCATCATAACGGCACCTGACATCAGACGACCCAGTGCAGCTGATACAATCGGACTTGTATTATGTCTTTGTCTTGCTTCTTCCACTAAATTCTTTGATGTTACTGCAAAGGCACGAATCTGTCCATTTGCTGCTGTTGCTCTTATCATATAATCTGGCATAAATAGTTCTCACTTTCTAATACTCGTTATTTCTTTTGAAATTCTACAATTTATTGTGCTGTAGCACTTTTCCATGTTCTCTTGCAATGACATAAATTCTTTCGCTTGTTGTATTCACCACATCTTTCGAGTCTGCATCATACATTGATACAAATTCCATTCCAGAGTCTTCTATCATTTGTTTTATTTCTGATATCGTATATGCTTTTTGATAATGTGTTTCTTCATACTTCTTATATAAATCATCCTGCTGATGGATAAAAAGAGTTAAATCATATTCATTCATCTGTGTTTCACTGTCAAAATAGTTATCCCAGATAAAGCTTCCTTCTTCTCTGCTTTCTGTAATCGTTGTCTCACCTAAAAGTGTCTCATATTTGTATAAAGTATTTATGTCAAATATAAAGATTCCACCTGGGTCAAGGTAATTATTTACCAGTCTAAGTACCTGCACAAAATCTTCTTTGTCCAGTATATAATTCATCGAATCGCAAATACTGATGACTGCACGGACAGTTCCATATAGTTCAAATTCCCGCATGTCCTGACAAAGATATAAGATTTTGGCTTCGTCTTTTGTTCTTGCTTTTGCTATATTTAACATTTCTTCTGATAAATCAATCCCTATCATATCATATCCAGAATCATTTAAAGCTCTTGTCAGTACACCCGTTCCACAGCCTAAATCTAGAATAATTCCATCTTCTATATGTTCTTTTTGTAATACATCTTTTATATGCACTGCCCATTCTTCATAAGGAACATTATCCATAAACAAATCATATACTTCTGCAAAACTGCTATATGCTTCCTGCACGTTGTTCCTCCTTTACATTTCTTTTAGTAATACTTAGGCAATTGCGAAACTATGTAAAGCACTTAATATGCTAGGTGAATTTACCAAAAGAATGGTGACTTGCCACCGCATTGGAACCTTCTTTTGGTAATATTCACTTTAATATTTCATATAAAATGAGTTTCGCAATTGTTTACTTTTAGTAATACTAACAACTTTTTCTTTGAAAAGCAAGTATTTATCCTCTGCAAAGCCACTTTGCTTTCTATAATGTTTTCTTGATAATTGTCAGAAAACACCTTATACTGTATTTATAAAAGAAACAATCTATTTGGAGGTTCTATGCCTGATTCATTTGAAAACTATATTACCAAAAATATTCGAAGAGTATGTAAACAAAGATTGATTGCACCCACGCTCTACTCTGCTTTTTTAATTCTAATCTGGTTTGTGTTTGGTCTTCATGCTATTCTTTTTCCAAGTAATATCACAAAAAACAAAGATTTACAATCACTCTACCAACAAAACACAAAATATGTAAAAGCGGAATTTAAAACGCTGTACTTTACTGGATACACGCAAAAATTATTTGGTTCCACGACCGGATATTATTATTATGCAAAATGGCAAAAGCAGGTTTTGATTGTTTTGGTTTCACCTGATAAAAGTCAGGAAGGATTATCCCAGTTAAAAAACGTGCATCTGAATGCCCGAATTTTACCTGGAACAGACTCACTTGCTTATCAGTCGCTTTTGCAGAATCTTTCCAATGATTTGGATTGGACTGCCTCTGGCATTCACGGACAGATTTCTTCCTATTATTTAAGTCAGCCAGACAGTCATCTTATTTTAAGCGGTTTATTTTTATTTTGCTATTTCTTTTCTGGCATTTACGCTGTTATAAGCATTCTAAAGTTCTTATTCTATATTCGTTTTCCGCATCATGCAACTGCATGCCGTCAGCTAAAATCTTTTGGAAAACCGAAAGAACTTCTTGCTCTGGCAGAAGAAGAACTTGCCACTCTGCCTCAGCTTGCAACCGAAGATATGTTTATTACCGAACACTTTTTTATTGAAATTTCAAAATATGGCATTGCAATTGTGCCTATTTCAGAAATCATCTGGATTTATAAGCATTCTACTTTAAACAAGATTTTCTGGTATCATTTTAATATTTCCTATACGCTGCATATTACTGCAAATAAACATTTATATATTCAGTGCCCTAAAAATATGAAGTCCGATATTGATGGTATTATTGATTACCTTGCAGAAGCAAATCATAATATTTTAGTTGGATTTAATGAAGAGAATCGTTTGCAGGTTCAAAAAATACAAGGAACGCTATTTCAGTTAGAACGACTTCTTGCTTTTTTAAAGAAAAGAATATAATACATAAAAAAAGAGCATATCGTATACAAATATCTGCCTTTTTTATTGGATATAGAATATAAATCCAAATGGCTTTTTTATACGATTTGCTCTTTTATAAATATCTAGCCAATATGAACATGAAGCCAGGCTAGTAAGTCTTCATATACGATATGTTTGTCTGTCTCGTTTAAAATTTCATGGCGATCATTTTCATATAATTTCCAGGTGATATCTGTCAGTCCTGCTTCTTCATATAAATGATATACTTTCAAAACAGCTTCTCCCATGCTTCCTACTGGATCTTCTTTTCCTGATACAAAAAATAGTGGCAGATCTTTCGGTGTCTTTTTTATGTTTTCCAGCTGATTATCATATAAGACACTGGAAAATAATCCCATATATCCATTTACAGTAAATAAGTAGGTACAATTCTTATCGGAATAATATTTCTCTACAATATCTTCCTGTTTTGTAAGCCAGCTATTTGATAAATTCTTTCCTGTAACATCATATTTTTTATAATATTTGTCATAGGATAAGTCTCGTAAAAATTTACTTCTATAATGCCATCCATGAATTCTTGCCAAAAAAGAAGCTATCGACATTCCAAATTTCACTGTTTTATCTTCGACATATCCGGTTCCCATAATAATTCCGCCTGCAATACCTTCTCCATACATCGTAAGATATTCGCGTAATAGATAGGATCCCATACTATGTCCTAACATAAAATACGGAACAGAATATTCTTTTTGTAACAGCTTTCGTAAGGAATGCATGTCTTCAATTAATATCATATCCGGCTGCTCTTTGTAAAAATATCCCAATTCACTTTTATCTGTAACCGAACTTCCATGACCTAATAAGTCCTGACCTGCCACCAGAATTCCATGCTCCGCAAGAAATGTGGCAAATACTTCATATCGATCAATATACTCCAGCATTCCATGTGTAATCTGTAAAATAGCTCTTATCTTTCTATCATCTGGAATCCACTTTTTAACTTGTATCTGTGTCTTATTATCTTTGGATAAAAATGAAAACACCTCTTTTACAGCCATAAGAACCTCCTTGATGAAAATGGGTTTTTTATTAAGCAGCACTTCTTAACTTTATTTTAAACATTTCCCTAACATTTTACAATCATTTATCGATATCTTGAAATTACAATTTGCAGGTTTCTGTTTCCATTGTATTCATTTATTTTAGGATAATACACAATCGATAAACGAATGTCATTGGGCAGACCCTTTTCCATTTTAACTCGTTCCTCGTTGCCAAATTTATCTTCCACATATGCAAAAAAATCTGCCGTTTCTCCAAAATATACCCCTTGAAATTTTTGCTGGCTGTCATTTACTAATTCAAGTCTTAACGCTCTGTGGTTTTTTCCCATTTCCTTTGCAAACGAGATTCCAATATTTTTATCTGCAAATACTGGTTTTGTATTGCCTTTTCCGTATGGTTCCAGTAGGTCAAGCTGTTCCGCAAATTGCATTGTTACATAAGAAATCGGCATGGCCACGTCAATATGCACAATTGGTGCGAAATCCTCTTCCTTCAATGTACAGTTTTGGTTTAACTTCTCACGAAACACTTCTATATTCTTTTCTTCTATAGATAATCCTGCTGCCATAGGATGTCCACCAAATTTCAAGAATAACTCTTTACATTTTACCATTTCCTCATACATGGAGTATGCTTCGACAGACCGTCCAGAACCTTTTACAGATTCCTCACCTTTGGTCAGTACAAATACTGGATGATTATATTTTTCCCGAATTCTGCCTGCTATAATTCCAGCCAGACTTTCATGGCAGTCTTTTAAATACACAATAATAACTTTGTCTAAGAATCGTTTTTCCTGTTCAATCACTTCATATGCGTTCTCCAGATAAGCAAGTGTCATGCTTTTCCTGCTGTCATTTAAACCAATCAAATCACTTGCAAGCAAAGATGCCTGTTCTGGTGTCTGAGCCTTCAATAAGTCAAAAGAACGCTTTGCTGTATCCAGTCTTCCACTTGCATTCATGCATGGTCCCAATACAAATCCAATATGATAAGAAGAAACCTTGTCTATCTCCAGCTTGTTTTGCAATATAAGTGCCTTTAAGCCTTCGTTTTGTGTATGGTGGATACGTTCTAAGCCTAATCTTACAATCAGCCTGTTTTCACCTTTTAAATCCATAACATCACCAATCGTTGCAAACGCAGCATTTTCAATAAAAGAAAAGCCTTCTTCCTCTGGAACAGAAAACAGCTCATATAATACAAGAATAAACTTCCATGCTACTGCTGCACCGCACAGTTCCTTAAATGGATACTCACAGCCTGGCTGATGCGGGTTTACAATTGCATCCGCATTACTTTGTAAATAATTCTTTATACCATCTGTTTCTTCATATGGAATGTCATGATGATCCGTCACAAGTACAGTCATCTGAAGTTTTTTTGCAAATGCTATCGCGTCAAGTGCTGCAATCCCATTGTCACAGGTAATGATGGTATCAATTCCTTCATCTTTTGCCTCTTGTATCAGATTTTCATTTATTCCATATCCATCTTTTAAGCGGTCTGGAATCTGAAGTGATACATCTCCATGACAGCGCAAAATTCCTTTATATAAAATATAGGATGCATTTACTCCATCAATGTCATAATCGCCAATAATTCGAATTGACTTACCTTCTTTGATCTTATCTGCCATGATGCCTGCCGCAAGCTCTAAATTTTTCATTTTTTTTGGATTGTGCAACGAGTCTTTTGTCCCATGCAAATATTCCTGCATTTCCTCTTCTCCCACCACATCGCGATTGCGGATCAGCCTTGCTGTGACAGGATCAATGTTAAATTTTTGTGCCAGTGCAAAAAAATCTGCTCCTTTTCTGGTTTCAATCCATTTTTCCATATAATTCCCTTTTTCTATATCCGTTCTTCTTTCATTCATCTTTTCATAAATTGTTTATATCTTTAGCATCTTTATATCTGCTATTTCTTTTATTAAATTTACATCGTTTTATTTTTCATCATAAAAGACTTTTACCATTGCAAGACCTTTCGAGGAAATTGTATATCCGGCATTATCTCTGTTTTTACTTTCCAGAATAAAAGACATTTCTTCGCTTTTTCTCTTTCCCAGTCCGATTTCGACCAAAGTTCCAACCAAAATGCGTACCATGTTTTGTAAAAATCCATCTCCTGTAATATCAATTCTGATTTCTGACCCTGTTTCTTCTATATTAATAGATGCAATTGTCCGGATTGTAGATTTTTTCATTTTTCTATTTCCACAAAATGCCATAAAATCATGTGTTCCAACTGCATATAACGCCGCCTGTCGCATACTGGCTACATCAAGATTATGGTCCATGCATTCTACATATTTTCGTTGAAATACATCTGCTTTTTTACCTTTGCAGATACGATAACGATACATCTTTTGTTTTGCTGATAGTCTGCTGTGAAAACGTTCTTCTGTTTCATTGATTGACGTCACATAAATGTCTTCTGGTAAATATTGATTCAGATATTCTAAAACATCTTCTTTTTCAAACGTATCTTCTAAGAAAAAATCTGCAACCTGCTCATATGCATGTACCCCTGCATCGGTTCTTCCTGCTCCTCTTACTTCAACTATGGCATTTGCCATTTTGAATAAAACATCCTCGATTTTACCCTGTATTGTATCTTTCGTGTTTTTTTGTACCTGCCAGCCTTTGTAACGTGTACCATCATATTGAATTGTTATTTTAAAATGCTTCATTTATACCTCTTTTTCTATTATAAAAATATGTTATTTGTGCAAAAAAAATGTTATACCATTATCAGAATAGCACGATAACAGTATAACATGAATTTCACTTACTTTATTATGAATTTTTCATTCTCATTTATTTTCTTTATCTTACTTCAGTTGTCCAGTTATATTTATCTTCTAAATCGCCCCACTGGATTCCAGTCAATGTATCATAAAGTTTTTGGGTTAATGCACCAATTTTAAAATCATTAATCGTGATGACATCTTCTTTGTAACGAAGTTCGCCAACTGGTGAAATTACAGCTGCTGTTCCTGTTCCAAAAACTTCTTCTAACGTTCCATCATGTCCAGCTTTCATCAAATCATCAATGGAAAGTCTTGATTCGTTTACCGTATATCCCCAGTCTTTTAACAAATGAATCATCGAATCTCTTGTTACACCTGGAAGTACGGTTCCATCAATCGGAGCTGTATAGATTTCCCCTGCTATTTTGAACATGATATTCATCGTTCCTACTTCTTCTACATATTTACGATGTTCACCATCTAGCCAGAGTACTTGTGCGTAACCCATTTTTTCTGCTTTTACCTGACCTAAAATAGATCCTGCATAATTGCCACCGCATTTTGTAAAACCAGTTCCACCTTTTACTGCTCTTACAAGTTCGTCTTCTACCAGAATTTTAACTGGATTAATTCCAGATGCATAGTATGCCCCTACTGGACAGCAGATAATCATAAATTTATACGAAGAAGCCATATGCACACCGAGTGCTGCTTCTGTTGCAAACATAAATGGGCGAATATATAAAGAAGTTCCTGGCTTTGTTGGTACCCAGTCTTCTTCCTGTTTTACAAGTGCCTTTACAGCTTCCACAAACATATCCACTGGAAATGCTGGCATACAAAGTCTTTCGTTGGAATTAATCATTCTTTGTGCATTCTTCTCTGGACGGAATAGCTGAATTTTGCCTTCTTTTGTATGATATGCTTTTAAACCTTCGAATGTTTCCTGAGCGTAATGAAGTGTCACACAGGAAGGATCTAATGTGATTGGCTCATGAGGTACAATCCTTGCATCTTTCCATCCATCTTCTTTTGTCCAATCCATAACAAACATATAATCTGTCATGTATTTTCCAAATCCAAGATTATTCTGATCTGGCTTTTCTTTTAAAACAGTTCTTTTTTCATATCTGATTTCCATTTTTCAAACCTCCATGTGCTCTAGTTTTCATTCAAAAAAATACTTTGTGTTTCATTATTATACTTTTCTTTTTCGCTGTCAAGATTATTACAAATTCTTATAATCATCATAACCATAAATCATGTTGTATTTTCTTTTCATAATTTCATATTATAATATTATTTCTATTTACTTACAAGTATTATTTTATAATGTTGTTTCTATTTACTTACAAGTATTATTTTATAATATTGTTTCTATTTACTTACAAGTATTATTTTATAATGTTGTTTCTATTTACTTACAAGTATTATTTTATAATGTTGTTTCTATTTACTTACAAGTATTATTTTATAATTTATTTTAACTTCATAATGAATTTCATGACTGTTCTCTGTCAAAAAAGGAATCTGGTATCTGCACATGGCAAAAACCAGATTCCTTCTCCATTTATATAACAAACAAGATATCTTTTACATCTCTTTTTATTATTCTACGACCTGAACTTTAATCATATTGGTAGTTCCTGATATTCCAATTGGAATACCCGATGTAATAACTACAATATCTCCTTTTTCCAGACCCCTCGCATCCGCAGCAATATCAACTGCATGCTCAAATAATTCAAATATATCTTTCTTTTCCAGTAATAACAAGGGCTTTACTCCCCAGGAAAGGCTAAGTTGTCTACAGATTTTTTCTTCCATTGCACATGCTATTATGTCACAATCCGGTCTGTATTTTGAGACCATCCGTGCAGATCGTCCTGATTTTGTAACCGTAACAATTGCTTTTGCATTCAAATCATGCGCTGTTGTACATGTTGCATGGGAAATTGCATCTGTGATATCCGGATTTGATACTCTTTCATGAAGAAAGAAACGTTTTCTATAGTCAATATCTTCTTCTGTACGTTCTGCAATTTTAATCATTGTCTTTAAGGATTCCAATGGATATAACCCTGCGGCGGTTTCCCCGGATAACATAATTGCAGAAGTTCCATCATATACTGCATTTGCAACATCTGCTGTCTCAGCTCTTGTAGGCCTTGGATTTTTCATCATGGAATCTAACATCTGAGTTGCTGTAATTACCTGTTTTCCTACCTCATATACTTTTCTAATAATCATTTTCTGAATTACAGGAACTTCTTCTCCTGGTAATTCAACTCCCATATCTCCACGGGCAACCATGATTCCATCTGCGGCTTCAATAATTTCATCAATATTTTCAACGCCTTGTTTATTTTCAATTTTTGCAATAATTTTAATACCTTTGCCACCATTATCTTTTAAAAGCTTGCGAATCTGTCTCACATCATTCGCTTCACGTACAAAGGATGCTGCGATAAAATCAAAATCATTCTTTATACCAAACAAAATATCTTCAATGTCTTTCTGGCTTAAATACGGCATAGACAGTTTTACATTTGGTACATTAATTCCTTTATGATTCGACACAGTTCCACCGTTGATAACTTCACAGTGAATGTCTTCTTTGATTACCTCTGTAACCTTTAATTCAATTAAACCATCATCAATTAAAATCTGTGTTCCTGGATTTACATCACTTGGAAGATCTTTATACGTAATAGAAGCAATTTCGTTTGTACCCATAACCGCTCTTGTTGTCAGCGTAAATTTCTGTCCGGCTATTAATTCCACCTTACCATTTTCAAAATCAACAAGACGGATTTCCGGTCCCTTGGTATCTAAAAGTGCAGCCACTGGTTTATCCAATTCTTTTCTGATTTTTACAAGCTGATCTACCCGAACTTTATGCTCTGCATAGTCTCCATGTGAGAAATTTAATCTGGCAACATTCATTCCTGTTTCAACGAGTTGTCTAAGTACATCCCCTTTGTCTGTCGCTGGTCCCAAAGTACATACAATTTTTGTTTTCCTCATATAAAAAAACCTCCTGTTTTCCTCATAGGAAAAGCTTTTAACATACTTTAAATCTGATGTTAAAAGCTCCCAATTTTATATTTTCACAATACAAATATCCCTATTAAATTTCCAGTTCTTTTCTTTGTTTTCATCTTAGCACAAACCAAAACTAACGACAAGAGGTACTTATCGATTCAATTGCAACTGCACCGCCTCTTACGGTTTCTATTTTCTTATATTTTGACTTTAAAAGTGCAATTAGTTCATTATTTCTTCTTTCTGTTAACGTGCATTCTAGTAAAACACTATCTTTTCCAATATCTGCCACCTGAACCTGAAAAACTTCTGCGATTTGGAAAACTTCTGCTCTTTGTTCCATCGTACAGTCGCAGATTTTTGCAAAAAGTATTTCTTTCATATGAATTGGGACATTAGTAAGATCAATTACTTTTATAACCTCTACCATACTGTTTAGCTGCTTTTTTATCTGTTCAAAGGTCACATCATCGCTGGTTACACATATTGTCATTCTTGACACAGTCTCATCTTCGGTCGTACCCACGGTAAGGCTTTGTAAGTTATATGCCTTGCCAGAAAAAAGTCCGGATACTTTTGCAAGTACTCCCACCTGATTTTCCACATATAAAGCAATCCATCTGTTTTTCAATATAACACCCCCTATTTCAAAATCATTTCGCTGATTGGATTTCCACCTTTTACCATTGGAAGTACAATCTCTTCCGCCTGAATCATAAATTCTATGATTACAGGTACTTTTTTATATTTGAGTGCTTCTGCAAACGCTGCATCGATTTCTTCTTCTTTTTTAACACGAAATCCAACTGCGCCATAACTTTCTGCTAGTTTCACAAAATCGGGAGAATATGGCGGGCAGGTTTCATTTGGTCCCTTGCAATCTCCCTTACAGCTTTTCTTTCGGTTCAGACAGGTTGCTTCATAACGTTTTCCATAAAAAAGCTGCTGCATCTGACGTACCATGCCCAGAAAATGGTTGTTCAAAATGCAAATTATTACTCCTGTTTCCTGACTCATTGCAGTTGCCATCTCCTGAATATTCATCTGCATGCCGCCATCTCCCGAAATACAAATAACGGTCCTGTCTGGATTTCCTATTTTAGCACCAATAGCAGCTGGCAGTCCAAATCCCATCGTACCAAGTCCACCTGATGTAATAAATTGCTTTTGTTCATTTATTTCAATGTACTGGGTCGCCCACATTTGATGCTGTCCTACATCTGTTACAATAATTCCTTCCTCAAAGAAAGAATTTATATGCTCCATAATCATCTGTGGTGTCATACCTGCATCTCGGCGCATTTCAAGTGGATTTGTTTTATTCCATTCACTTATCTGTTCTCTCCATTTTGAAGTATCTTTTTCTTCTGCCCACTCTATAAGTTTTTCAAGTGCTAACTTTGCATCCGATACGATTGGAACATCTACGACAACATTCCTTGAAATAGAGGCTGTATCAATATCTACATGAATGATTTTTGCTTTTGTTGCAAATTCGTTTAAATCTCCTGTGATTCTGTCATTAAATCTTGTACCTATGGAAAATAAGACATCGCATTCACTGATTGCCTTATTTGCCGCATAACGTCCATGCATTCCACAATTTCCAATATAAAATGAATTGGTGGTCGGAATAGAGCCTTTCCCCATAATCGTTGTTATCATAGGTATTTTTGTTTTTTCCACAAATTCTAACAAAAGTTTATTTGCTTTTGCAATTGGAATTCCTCCACCCGCCAAAATAAGCGGTTTTTCGGCTGACTTTAACAATTTATATGCTTTTTTTAATTGTCCTACATGTACACTTTGATTTAGTTTATAGCCACGGATATCCACATGCGCTGGATATTCCGGATCACCTACCGCAAGTTGGATATCTTTTGGTAAATCTATAAGTACAGGTCCTGGTTTCCCTGAAGTTGCAATATGAAATGCCATTTTAATCGTTCGTCCAAGATCTTTTCTGTCTTTTACCGTTACGCCATACTTGGTAATGCTTCTGGTCATACCGACAATATCAACTTCCTGAAACGCATCATTTCCAATCATACTTAATGGTACCTGTCCAGTAAAACAAACAAGAGGAATACTATCATAGTGGGCATCCGCAAGTCCCGTGATGATATTTGTTGCTCCCGGTCCACTGGTTACGAGACAAACCCCTACTTTACCTGTTGATTTTGCGTATCCTTCTGCTTCATGAATAAGTCCTTGTTCGTGACGAGGCAGGACTATATCGATACCATCCTGTTTGTATAGCTCATCGAAAAGATCTGTCACGGTTCCACCCGGATAACCAAAGACAGTGTCTACGCCTTCTTCCTGTAACGCTTTAACGAATAACTTTCTTCCTGTAATATCCATATATCCTCCTTTTTTCCCGCCAAAAGCAAATCTGCTGTGACGTTTTGATTTCATCAAATCAACGCATCTGGATGCAACAAGTGAATCCAATTCATACTCAAAATGAGTTCTGATACTTACGAAAAGTACCCTTTGCGTTTCTTCTATCTTCATCGTAATATGTAGAATATATTACAAAAATTATATTTATGCAATGTATATTTTCACTTTTTACTTATTTTAGAGTATTTGAATATACACTTTATAACCTGAATTTATAAAGGATATGCCCTGATTTTATAACACTATAAAACAGGGCACATCAATTATTTCTATTTTTTTTACTATGGATCCGGTTTTTGTGGTACAAGATCACTTCATTTTTATAAGAAGTAATTTCATTTTTTTACATTTTATCTTTATTTTTATACTTTGTGAAATAGTACTCCAAATCAAAGCACGTCTGTTCCTCACTTTTTTTTACCATTTTCCAGTTTTTGTTTTCATCCAGATTCGGGAAAAATGCATCGGCTGAAAAGGAATAATCAATCTTTGTAAGATATGCCGTATCACACCAGTCTAAAAGCAGACGATAAATACTTTCACCGCCGATGATAAAAATATCATCGGAATTATATTTTTCTAATTCTTCTTTTAGTTCTTCCACACTATTTACTACTGTGGCATTTGGTACTTTATAAGATTTATTCTGAGTCAGTACAATATTAATACGATCTCTCAGAGGTCTTTTATTTGGAAAACTTTCCAGTGTCCTTCTTCCCATTACAACAACTTTTCCAGTAGTCTTACGGCGAAAGAACTTCATATCTTCGGGAATATTTGCTAATAACTTATTGTTACAGCCTATCGCCCACTTATTATCCACTGCTGCTATTAAATTCATATTTGTTCTCCTCTTTTGTTGTTACAATTTATATAGGCAATTGCGAAACTATTTAAATCACATGATATGCTAGGTGAATTTACCAAAAGAATGGTGACTTGCCACCGCATTGGAACCTTCTTTTGGTAATATTCACTTTAAAATTTCATATAAAATGAGTTTTGCAATTGCTTAGTTACATTTTATATCGCAATTGGTATATCTTTTATCTGTGGACCAGTCACATAATCTTCTATTATAATGTCATTTCTTGTAAAATCATAAAAATCTTTTATTTCTGGATTCAAAGAGAACTTAGGAGCTGGATATGTTTCTCTTTGTATCAGTTCTTCGATCAAAGGAATATGTTTGTCGTAGATATGAGCATCTGCTATTACATGTACAAGCTCTCCGGCATTCATATCACACACCTGCGCAAGCATATGCAAAAGAATGGAGTACTGACACACATTCCAGTTATTTGCTGCTAAAACATCCTGTGAACGCTGATTTAAAATTGCATTTAAGGTTAATTTATCTTCCCCTTTTTTTTGCGTTACATTAAACGTCATACTGTAAGCACATGGATATAAATGCATTTCACTCAAATCCTGATGTACATATATATTCGTCATGATTCTTCTGCTAAAAGGGTTATTTTTCAAATCATATATTACACGGTCCACCTGATCGAACATACCCTCTTTGTATTTATGCTTTATACCAAGCTGGTACCCATATGCTTTACCTATGGACCCTGATTCATCTGCCCATTCATTCCATACACTACTATTTAAATCTTTTATATTATTTGACTTTTTTTGCCAAATCCAAAGCATTTCATCAGCACAAGTCTTAATTGCCGTTTTGCGAAGTGTAATTGCCGGAAACTCTTTTGATAAGTCATAACGATTCACTACACCAAATTTTTTTATTGTATATGCACTTGTTCCATCTTCCCAATGTGGTCTTACCTTTTCTCCTTCTGTACTGACACCATTGTCCAAAATATCACGACACATATCTATAAATATCTCATCTGCCAAGCTCATTTTTTACCTCCACTTATCTGCTTTCCTAATATCTCATTTTACCGAATCTCTCTTAGAAAAACAAGGCTATAACAAAAACAGACCATGAAAATTTCATCGTCTGTTTTTTCTTATTTTTGTGTATTTTTTTATTTACTTTATATCCACCATTACTTTTCCGATATCATGGCGCATATATTTATTTTCAAAATCAACCCAGTCTGTTGCTTCATACGCTTTTATCCTAGCTTCTTTTAGCGTTGCACCTTTTGCAGTGACACCAAGCACACGTCCTCCATTTGTTACGATTTTTCCTTTTTCATCAAACGCTGTTCCAGCATGAAAGCAAAAATAATCTTCTTTTCCATCAAAAGCCTTTAGGCCTGTTATCTCAAATCCCTTTTCGTATGATACAGGATAACCATCGGAAGCGAGAACTACGCAGACTGCTGCATTATCTTCAAAGCTCAGTTTCAGCTCATCTAATCTACCTTCCATACATGCTTGCATAACATCGATAATGTCATTCTTCATCCGGGGCAATACAACCTGTGCTTCCGGGTCACCAAATCTGGCATTATATTCCAATAATTTCGGACCATCTTTCGTAAGCATAAGACCAAAGAAAATAATTCCTTTAAACTCTCTGTCCTCTGCAGCCATTGCATCTACGGTAGCCTGATATACATATTTCTTGCAAAATTCATCTACTTCTTCTGTATAAAAAGGACTTGGAGAAAAGTTTCCCATTCCGCCAGTATTCAATCCTTCATCGTTATCTTTTGCTCTTTTATAGTCCTGTGCGGAAGACATAATCTGAATGGTTTTTCCATCTACGAAAGAAAGTACGCTTATCTCACGTCCTACCATGAATTCTTCGATAACAATCGTATCACCAGAAGAACCAAATGCTTTGTCCTCCATAATGGATTTTACACCTTCCTGCGCCTCTTTTTTGGTCTCGCAAATCAATACGCCTTTGCCAAGTGCCAAACCATCGGCTTTTAATACGATTGGAAAAGGTGCCGTTTCTAAATATACGAGTGCTTCTTTTGCATCTGTAAAATTTGCATATTCAGCCGTTGGTATGTGATATTTTTTCATCAAATCTTTAGAAAATGCTTTTGATCCTTCCAGAATAGCTGCGTTTTTTCTTGGTCCAAACACTTTTAAGCCTTCTGCTTCAAATATATCTACAATACCACCTACAAGCGGATCATCCATACCAATAATCGTAAAATCAATTGCTTTTTCTTTTGCAAAAATTACTAATTTATCGAATTCCATAGCTTTAATTGGAACGCATTCTGCAATTGCTGCTATCCCTGCATTTCCTGGAGCACAGTAAATTTTGCTAACCTGTTTGCTTTTTGCTACGCTCGTTACAATTGCATGTTCTCTGCCGCCACTTCCAACTACAAGTACTTTCATTTGCAATCTCCTTCTATCATTCTGACACGTCCATCTTCTACCATAATTTTCCCATTGGCAATCAAATCAATTGCTTTTGGTAAAATAATCCATTCTGCTTCTTCCATTACTCTTTGCTGTAATATTTTGGGAGTATCACCCGACTTTACCTCAACCGCTTTTTGCAAAATAATTGGTCCGGTATCCGTTCCTTCATCTACAAAATGAACCGTTGCTCCTGTAACTTTCACTCCGCGCTCTAACGCCTTTTCATGTACTTTTAATCCATAGTATCCTTTTCCACAAAAAGATGGAATCAGAGATGGATGTATATTTATCATTCGGTTTTTATATTTTTGCATAAAAATTTCAGGAATCACAACTAAAAATCCTGCAAGCACAATCAAATCAGGCTCATAGGAAGCAAGCAGTTTTAAAAAAACGGCATTAAATTCTTCTCTTGTAGCAAAATCTTTTGGTGAAATACAGCAGTGTTTTATGCCATTTTCTTTTGCTCTCTCTAATGCGTATGCACTTTTATTATTGCTTATAACAACAGATATTGTTGCATTTTTTATCTCTTGTTTCGAAATGGCGTCAATAATTGCCTGCAGATTCGTTCCCCCTCCGGAAACAAGTACTGCTATGTTTAACATAGGCTGACTCCTTTTTCTCCCTCTTGAATCTCTCCCACAATATATGGAATTTCACCAGCTGTTTTTACTGCTAAAAGTGCTTTTTCAACATCTTTTTCATCTACAGCAAAAATCATTCCAAGCCCCATGTTATATGTGTTATACATCATTTCTTCTGCAATTTTACCTTCTTTTGCAAGCATTGAAAAAATTGGTGGAATCGGATAAGAATCTTTTTTAATAACTGCTCTTGTTCCTTCTTTTAGCATACGAGGCACATTCTCATAGAAGCCACCACCTGTAATATGGCTGCAGGCTTTTATTTTAACTCCACTTTGCTTCACTTCTTTTAATGCCTTTACATAAATTTTGGTTGGCTCAATCAAAGCCTCTCCTAAAGTTTTTCCTAACGCTTCATGATATGTATTTAAACTTTCTTTCTCCATGGAAAAGATTTTACGCACAAGCGAAAAACCATTGGAATGCACTCCTGAAGATGCTATTCCAATCAAAACATCTTTTGCTTTTAAGTCTTTTCCCGTAATAATGTCTTTTTCATCTACAATTCCTACAGCAAATCCAGCTAAATCATATTCATCTTCTGGATAAAATCCTGGCATTTCTGCTGTTTCTCCACCAATCAGCGCTGCATTTGACTGCTTACAGCCATCAGCCACTCCGCTTACAATCGTAGCAATCTTTTCTGGGAAATTCTTGCCACATGCTATATAATCAAGGAAAAATAATGGTTCACCACCTGCACATGCAATATCGTTTACGCACATTGCTACACAATCGATTCCTACCGTATCATGTTTATCTAATAAAAATGCCAGCTTTAATTTTGTTCCAACCCCATCTGTTCCTGAAACTAATGTTGGTTTTTCCATGTCCTTAAATGCTGCTATTGAAAACGCTCCGGAAAATCCACCAAGATTGGTAAGCACCTCTGGTCTTAATGTTCCCTGGACAAATTTTTTCATCAACTCGACTGATTGATATCCTGCTTCAATATCGACACCTGCATTTTTGTAATCCATTGTTTTCCTCCTGCGAATCATAACGATTTTTCTATAAAGTATCTAAGGTTACCCTAGTTTCATTTTACATGGAATATGAATCAATTTCCAATTATATATTGTTATCCTTTTTATTAGTTTTGCTTATATGTCGTATTTATTTTTTCATTTTTTTAATAATTGTAGCTTTTATAAAAAAACTTCTATCCAAAAAAGAACCGCATATGATGTGCTTCTTCCAAGATAGAAGTTTTGTTATTTACTTATAGTTCTTATATCCAACTTCCTGCAATTTTGCATCTTTTGCCTGAACCTGTTCTTTCAACTCTTTTGTATAAGCTTTCACTTTTTTCAATAAGGATTCATCTGAAGTTGCAAGTATTTTTGCTGCTAAGATACCCGCATTTGCTCCTCCATTAATTGCAACTGTTGCAACTGGAATTCCCGATGGCATTTGAACGATAGAATATAAAGCATCATTACCGCTTAAAGCAGATCCATTCATTGGAATTCCAATCACAGGCATTGGAAAAATAGCTGCGCACATCCCAGGCAGATGTGCTGCCATCCCTGCGCCTGCAATGATTACTTTAAATCCCTTTTCCTCTGCTGCTTTCGCATATTCAAAAAATACATCTGGTTCTCTATGTGCAGAGATAATCTTCATTTCATATTCTATGCCAAATTTTTCTAACATGTCTGCCGCTTTTGCCATAACAGGCATATCAGAGTCACTTCCCATAACAATTCCAACTTTTGCCATTTTTGTTTTCTCCTTTATATATCACATTTGTTTACATTACTTATGCAACTTTTTTCTGCTGCTTTTATTTTACCTTGCTTTTTTCATTATTTCCAATTATAAATTATAATCTCACTTATTAGTTGATTTAATAAACAAAAAGAGTGCCCCTTGTGCATGCACTTATCGACACTCTTTTTCTTCTTAGAAATCCTGACTAAAATTTACTGCTCCAGCGGTATATTTAGAGGTTCTGTACCTGGTACTACAAATTTTCCATCACGGATAATATCAATTGTACTTCCATCCTCTTTGATTGCTGTAATGGTACCTAATTCATCATATGGGATTGTAATATCTGTATGGCAGTTCATATATGCTTTTGATGTATCTTCTTTTCTAAGAATGGATACTTCATTATCTCTGGCTACAAGTTCTTTTCCATCCGGATTATAAACCTTTGTATCCTCCGCATGTGAATAGCAGGTATCACCCACTGCAAAATGAGGTCCTGTTTTTTCTGCTATTAAAATCGGCAGTTTATCTGCAATGTCAAAATCTCTTGCCATACGATATGCTGTTGTATTTGTTCCAATTGCAAATTCCCCAATTGGAAGCGTATCGTGATGAAACAACACATTTTCATAAACATAATCTTTATTTTCTTTTTCAGTAGCAAAATTTGCACAATTATAAGAAGCAATCATACCATCTTTTAGTTCTACTTCCAAATCTATATATTTTAATTCATTTAAATAAACCTGTGTTACATGAAGCAATCCCGTTGTTCCTGCTAAAACAGGGGATGTAAATACTTCTCCTACTGGAATATTTACATCTGCAACGCAGTTTTCAAAAATAGATTCTTTTGTCTTATCCTTTAATGGATATAAAGAAACAGTAAGATCTGTGCGATTAACTCCTTCTTTACCTTTGATATGTACTTTTACACCCTGGTCTAACACATCGATGATTTTTTGCTGCATACCCTGATATAAAGTGTAGTCTAATGTATTAATTTCAATTGTTTTTGCAAAAATTTCTTCAAACTGGTCTCCTATCGAAGGAATTGGATAAGCAATGATTGTAAAGCTTCTTTCTTCTCCTTTGATATACTGATTGGTGATCTGACCAGCCATATTTGCATAATATACATTTAATTGATTTTGTTTGTCACTATATTGTGCGGCATATTTATTATTAACAGGTATAAATGGTACTTCTCCAAAAACTTCAATAACCGCTGGACCTGCATGTCCATATGAATCTTCTCTATGCGCTTCATAAGCACTTTTCAAAGATTCCAGTCTTCTTTCAATGAAATTTTTATCAAGGTAAAAAGCTCTGTCCGACTTATGATCATACTCATACTGTTTATTTGGAACGGTCGAACGAACCCCTCTTTTACGGCTGCCACGATTGTCAAAAGAAGTAAATGCTTCTCTATAAAAGGTTGATTTTAATCCGATTTTTTCTAAATTAAGAACTGCTGCTCTTGCCATACGTTCAAATCCAATTGGGTATTCTACACAAGCTGTCTTTTTCTTGGATAAATCTTTTCCTGTTGTTACAAATCCAATTCGATAGCCTTCTGTATAAGTATCTGCCATAGCCTGAATCTTTTCCTGTGGCATTGCATTAAAATATGCAGCCATTTTTAATTCATCTTCGCTAATGTAAGCACCATAACGATAAAGGTATGTCAAATCATTTAAATCACTGTTCATGACAATACTAGAAAAGAAATCCAAAGATGGATCTACCATTCCCATAATTGCTTCTTCTGAAAAAACTTCACTATAGTCATGGAAGAATGAAGCAACTGCCTGCTCTACCTGCTTTTTCACATCAATATCCGTGTCATTAAAGCAACCATAAATTTCTAAAAACAATTCACTAAGAATTGTAATGTTATACTTTCTTCCTTCAAATGCATATGGTATAAATGAACGGATTTCTGTATATAAAAAACTTAATACAGACCCCAAATCTTCTCCTAGCATTTCTACTGCATATGTTGGATTTGCATAACTCTTTTCATAATTCTTTGAAAGAATATCTTCATATAATTTGTTATTGAGTGCTTTCGCATCTTGCAGATTTTGATTATCAAGCTCTCCTTTTTCTTCCATTCTAAGAACATCCATATTCATTAAAATGAACTGACTTACTTTTTTGAAGTAAGTTTGAAATGGTTCTGCTACTTCCTGCTCTGTTAATAACTCTTCGATTCGTTCTTTCGCAAGTTCATATCGTTCGGTAACCTGCTCGTTTTTTTCTCCATAAATATATTTGTAGCTCATTTTTACACTTCCTTTGTATTTCCAATTTTAATACTTTCGCCAATTAATAATTTTATATAATCCATAAAACAACGGATTACGAATAAAGAAATCTTTTTATCATATACACTTACTATACTATAATATGCCAATGAATACCATAAACACTTTGTATTACTTTTTCTACTTCTTTTTTATAATAAAAATCCCATTACATATAATGCTATCCACAACAGAAAGGATATGGCTGACAATATAAAACCTGCATATGGTATAAACTTATAGGTTTCTTCCTCTTTGACTGCAAAAGAAGACAATAGAAGTGTTGCAAAGGATATAATTAAAGCAAGAACGCCTAAACTTCCCAGATAAACGCTTCCCTTTCCATGCTTGTCAAAAGAATCAGCCAGAACAAAAACAAATGCCGCGACAGAAAGTAACGCTCCTGCAAATGCAATCAAACCACGCATCGACTGTTTCTTTTTTGTAAATTTATAATGTCTTGCCATTTTTCTTTCTCCTTATTGCATAAATGATAAAAAAACAAGTAAATCCAAGGATTCCACCTAATGTATTTAAAATCATGTCATCCACATCAAAACAGCCTACTTTTGTTATCAGTTGCGTCGTTTCGATGCAAAAACTAAAAAAGAAACTCAATAAAAATATTTTATGAAAATATCTGAGACGTTTCACAAGGGCTGGCAGCATGCAGCCAAAAGGAACAAATGCTGCTATATTTCCCCCTAAATTCACAATAACAGCAAACCATCCCAATTTCTTTCTGTATTCTATGAAGCGAGTGATTTCTCTAAATGGAATAATATTATAGTCATAACCACGGTTTTTGTATGTACGACCCGCCACTTCAGCAAAGAATAAAAAGTACACTAGGACAATAATGTAAATCGCGAATAATATCCATGCAGGATGAATTTTTATTTTTTGTTTTTTTAATTTCAATATATTTTCCTCAGTATTCATAGGGTTATTATTTTACCCCATACATCTTGTAATATTCATCAATTGCTTCTTTTAACGTATCATCAATTACAATTTTTCCCTGATGAGTATGATTAAAAAGATATGCTACCACTTCTTCCATTGTTACAATTGCTTTTGCTTCAAATCCATATTTATCTTTGATTTCATCTAACGCACTTTTCTTACCACCAAGTCCCACTTCCATTCGGTTTAAGGATACCATTAATCCTTTAATCGTAACATCTGCCTGGGCTTTTAAAATCGGGAATGTCTCTTCAATGGATTTTCCAGATGTAGTTACGTCTTCAATCATAACCACTTTGTCCCCATCTTTCAAATCACTTCCAAGTAAAATCCCTGTGTCGCCGTGGTCTTTTGCTTCTTTTCGATTAGAGCAGTAGCGGATTTCTTTCCCATATAATTTATCAAACGCAATTGTTGTAGCTACACTTAACGGAATTCCTTTATATGCCGGTCCAAATAAAACATCAAAGTCATCTCCAAAATTTTCATGAATCGCTTTTGCATAATATTCTCCCAGACGCATAAGCTGGGAACCTGTAACATAAGCCCCTGCATTCATAAAAAATGGAGATTTTCTTCCACTCTTTAATACAAATTCTCCAAATTTTAATACATTACTTTCTACCATAAATTCAATAAATTCCTGTTTATACTGTTCCATTACAAGACCTCCGCTTTTTACTCTGTTAAATTGTAATCTTATTTTAAATATCTGCTTTCGACGTGATATTAGAATTCTCTGACTGCACCGATTAAATCCGTAATATGCTCCACCTTATATTGTCTCATATATGCCTGGATTCCTTCTATAATCTCTATTGTTGCCGCTGGATTTGTGAACGTTGCCGTTCCAACAGAAATTGCTGTTGCACCTGCAAGCATCATTTCTATGGCATCCTCAGCTGTCATAATTCCACCCATCCCAAGAATCGGTATGGAAACTGCACAAGCTGCCTGATAAACCATACGAACCGCCACCGGATGAATGGCAGGACCAGATAAACCACCTGTTTTATTTGCCAGAACAAAACTTTTTTTATGAACATCTATTTTCATTCCCGTAATCGTATTGATTAAAGAAATTCCGTCTGCTCCACCTGCTTCTGCTGCTTTTGCAATATCAGAAATATCTGTTACATTTGGACTGAGTTTCATAATAACAGGCTGAGTGGCATGTTTTTTTATCTCTTTTGTAATAGCTTCTACAGAATTACAATTTTGTCCAAACGCTATCCCGCCTTCTTTTACATTCGGGCAGGAAATATTAATTTCTAATAAATCCACTGGCTGTTTTTGTAATTTTTCTACGACTTCAATATAATCTGCGGTTGTTTTTCCACAGACGTTTACAATGATTTTTGTATCATACTTTTTTAAAAAAGGGATATCTCTTTCGATAAAAACATCAATTCCCGGGTTTTGCAATCCAACTGCATTTAACATTCCACCATAAACTTCTGCTACTCTTGGCGTTTTGTTTCCTTCCCAGGGAATATTGGAAACACCTTTGGTAACAACTGCACCCAACTTGTTTAAGTCCATATATTCACTGTATTCCTGACCTGAGCCAAAGGTTCCAGAGGCTGTTGTAACCGGATTATCTAAAATGACTCCGCATAAATTCACTTTTGTATTCATGAAAAGTCTACCTCCTTTGCTTCAAAAACAGGTCCCTCTTTACATACTCTTTTATTCTTCACCCTAGAATGTTCATCCACCTGTGTTGATTTGCAAACACATGCCAGACAAGCTCCGATTCCGCATGCCATACGCTCTTCCATAGAAATATAGCATTCCATCTCGTGCTGCATTGCATATTCTTTTAATGCTTTTAGCATAGGAGATGGTCCACAGGCATAAATTACATCTGCCTGCAATCCATTTTGTTCGATTGCATCGATGACAGTACCTTTTGTCCCAGTACTTCCATCTTCTGTTGCTATAAATACTTTACCATAGGGTTCAAACTCATTTTTCAAAAAAAGTTCGTTTCGATATCCTAAAATAATCTCCTGTTCACCAGAAAGCTGTTTACTTAATTCAAGCATTGGGGGGATTCCAATTCCTCCACCAATAAGAAACGTCTTTTTATTCTTTAATGGAAATCCATTTCCAAGAGGACCCATGATTTCTAGCGTATCTTTTGCCTTTAGTGCTGATAAGCTTCTTGTTCCATCTCCTGCCACCCGGTATACAAGGCGAAGTCTTCCTTTTTGTTTATCTATTTCACAAATACTGACTGGTCTTGGTAAAAGCTTTGATTTATCTTTACAGTAAACCGATACGAACTGACCTGCTTTTGCCTCAAAAGCCATCTGTTTTGCTTCAATCCATAAATCAAAAATATTTTCTGCTATCTCTTTTTGTTCTATGATAACAACTGTTTCCTTTGATTTTAAAGCCATTTCTATCTCCTATGAACTATGATAAAATTTACATCTTTGTAAGTTTCTTCATTTGCAAAGTTAAATTTTTCTTTCTAATGCACCATTAATGTCTGCTTTCATATCAAGTACTGCTGCTCTTGCTGCATCTGCAAAATTTAATTCTCCAAAATGACTGTATGCGTCATTTTTATAAGCTGTAATAATTCCTCTGGAAGAATTTATGATTGCGCCTAATCCGTCCGAATTGAAAAAATGAACCAGATCTGCTCCGGTTCCTCCTTGTGCACCGTAGCCAGGAACTAAAATAAAGCTTTTTGGCATTAGCTTACGAAGAATCTCGCCCTGTGCAGGATATGTTGCACCTACAACTGCTCCTACATAACTATAGGAATCTCCCATAAGTTCTTCAGCCCATTCAGCCACCTGTCTGCCTACGATTTCATATATAGGTGTTCCATCACAAAGCCTGTCCTGTAATTCTCCACTGGAAGGATTTGATGTTTTTACAAGGATAAACACACCTTTTTTTTCTTCTTTACATACTTTTAAAAATGGACGAATGCCATCTGAGCCAAGATAAGGATTGACCGTAACAAAATCTTCGTGAAAAGCTTCTAGTTTTTTTCCATTGATATCTACTTTTCCAAGATGTCCAATTGCATATGCTTCTGAAGTAGATCCGATATCGCCTCTTTTGATGTCACCAATTACAAGAAGTCCCTTTTTTTGCGCATATGTTACGGTCTGTTCAAATGCAATCATACCCTCTACACCAAACTGTTCATACATGGCAATCTGTGGTTTAACTGCAGGTACTACATCATATATTGCATCTATGATTTCTTTATTATATACAAAAACTGCATGTGCAGCTCCTTTTAACGTTTCACCAAATTCATGGAATGCTTCTCTTTTGATATGCTCTGGAATATATGAAAGCATAGGATCTAACCCAACAACAATGGGAGCATTTGTTTTTTGAATTTTCTCTATTAATTTTTGAATCATGCTTGTTCCTCTCCCTCCATACCTGCGCGCGCATATGCCACTTTTCCATCAGAAATCGTCATAGCCACCTCGCCTGTAACTTTCCATTGATCAAATGGGGTATTTTTCCCTTTTGACAAAAATGTATGTTTATCTATCTTATATTCTTTTAATGGATCAAAAAGAACAATATCTGCCGTTTTTCCAATTTCCAAGCTTCCTTTTTGTATTCCAAGTATCCTTGCAGGATTATAGCTCATCTTTTCTACCATCTGCATTGGTGTCAGAAATCCCTCTAGAACCAACTTTGTATACGTAAGCGCTGCTACTGTTTCACTGCCAACGATTCCAAATGGTGCTTTCAAAAATCCTTTTTCTTTTTCCAACTTTGTATGAGGCGCATGATCCGTAGAAATCACATCCATAATGCCTTCTTTTAGTCCATTACAAAGTGCTAAGACATCTTCTTTTGTTCGAAGCGGGGGATTCATTTTATAGTTTGCATCATCCCCTGTGATATCGTCTGAAGACAAAATAAAATGATGTGGGCAAACTTCTGCCGTAACATCAATTCCTGCTTCTTTCGCTTTTTGTACCATCCATACACTGTCTTTCGTGGAACAGTGGCAAAGATGAAGTTTGGCTTTTGTTTCTTTTGCAAGCAATATATCTCTTGCCGTTATCACATCTTCTACTGAATTGCTGATTCCTGGAAGTCCTAGACGGATTGCATTTTCATCATCATTCATAACTCCACCGTTTACCAGTGATTTGTCTTCACAATGAGACAAAATTGGAACCTTCAGTTCATGCGCTTTTAACATGGCTTCCTTTAATTTCTGGGCATCCATAACAGATTTTCCATCTTCGCTAAAAGCAATTGCCTGATTATCCACCAATTCTTTCATATTTGTAAGCTCTAATCCACTCTGTCCTTTTGTTATGGCTGCAGTACTCAAAATATGAATATCTGATTCTTTCTTTGCTTTCTCATTTATATAACGTAACGTATCTATATTATCCACTGGCGGATTTGTATTTGGCATTGCAACAATTGTTGTAAATCCACCTCTTGCAGCAGCTGCTGCTCCCGTTTTTATAGTTTCTTTCTCTTCCTGTCCAGGATCTCTTAAATGTACATGTAAATCAATAAATCCAGGCATTACATAAAGATTCTTTGCATCGATTACACGGTCTGCGTGTGATACTAAATTTACTCCACGCTCTTTTATGACATCATTCTCCACCAAAAGGTCAAGTATTTCATCCGTACCTGTGGCTGGATCGATGACTCTTCCATTTCTAATTAAAATTGTCATTTTTTTTCCTTTCACAAGAAGACATAGTTAAACTACTTTATTGTATCACACATAGCTTTTGGTATCAATAAACAAAAGAGACTGTAAGGAATTCATTCTTCTCTACAATCTCTTTGATTCTGTCACAATTTTAGCTTCAATTCTTTTTTTCGTCTGACTCAATTGCTACATATTGAATTTTTTCAAAAATTTTATTTTACTCTGCGAGCACATTTATGTATTCTTTTTTTGATGACATTTCTTCTACATACTTTCTGATATTCGAAGCATTTACAATTTTTTGTGTGTTTTTCCCGTCCACAATAAGTAATGTAGGTGCCTGCATAATATCATATTTTTGAGCTAATTCTGCATTTTCTTCTGCATCAATTACGACATAAGTATGTTCTTTACTTGTTAAAATCTCTTTTGCCATCCTGCAATTTGGACAGGTTTTTGTTGTAAACAAGTATGTCATCTTCTGAGTGGTTGTTTTACATTCATTTGAATTGCTTATCTGTGGCTGTACTTCTTTTTGCCCTGGATTCTCTTCTGACATGTGATGCAAAACACTATGTCTTGTATCATATAACTTCCTGTTCTTATATTCCTGCGTTTTTCCATCATTCCAGTTTTGTACTGGACGATAGTAGCCTGTAATTCGACTATAAACTTCTGCATTTTTTCCACAAACCGGGCAGACAAAATGCTCTCCACTGATATAACCATCTGTCTGACATACAGAATAGGTTGGTGACAAGGTATAATATGGCAATTTATAATTTTCCGCAATTTTTTTCACAAGCATTGCAGCCGACTGCCAGTCTGGAAGTTTTTCTCCTAAAAATGCATGAAATACAGTTCCTGATGTGTATAAGGTCTGTAATCCATCCTGAATATCTAATGCATCAAACACATTATCGGTATATTCCACTGGCAGATGTGAGCTGTTGGTATAATAAGGTGTATCCCCTTCTTTGCCAGCAGTAATAATATCCGGATACTTTTCTTTGTCATGCTTTGCAAGACGATAGGTTGTAGATTCTGCCGGAGTTGCTTCCAGATTATACAAATCCCCATATTTTTCCTGATAATCAGAAAGTCTTTCTCTCATGTGTCCTAAAACTTTTTTTGTAAATGCCTGTGCATTTGTATCCGTAAGATCGTTTTGAATCCAGGAAGCATTCAGACAGGCTTCGTTCATTCCTATCAGTCCTATTGTAGAAAAATGATTCGAAAAATCTCCTAGATATCGTTTTGTATATGGATATAAACCCTCATCTAATAATTTTGAAATTACATTTCTTTTAATTTTCAATGACCGGGCAGAAATATCCATCATATGATCCAGTCTTTTGTAAAAATCTGCTTCATCTTTTGCAAGATATGCAATTCTTGGAATATTAATTGTTACAACTCCAACTGAGCCTGTGCTTTCTCCAGAACCAAAGAATCCTCCGGATTTTTTTCGAAGTTCTCTTAAATCCAAACGTAATCTGCAGCACATGCTTCTTACATCACTTGGCTGCATATCACTATTTATATAATTCGAAAAATATGGTGTTCCATATTTCGATGTCATTTCAAATAGCAGTCTGTTATTTTGTGTTTCAGACCAGTCAAATTGTTTGGTAATGGAATAGGTTGGAATCGGATACTGAAATCCTCTCCCCTGCGCATCTCCTTCAATCATCGTTTCAAGAAATGCCCTGTTCACCATGTCCATTTCTATTTTACATTCTTTATAGGCAAACTCCATTGGTTTTCCCCCTACGATAGCTGGCAATTCTGCCAAATCGTCTGGAACAACCCAATCTAGTGTAATATTTGAAAATGGTGCCTGGGTTCCCCATCTGCTCGGTGTATTCACACCAAAAATAAAGGATTCCATACATTGCTTTACTTCTTTGTAACTAAGATTATCTACTTTTATAAATGGTGCTAAATAGGTATCAAAAGAAGAAAATGCCTGTGCTCCTGCCCATTCATTTTGCATAATTCCCAAAAAATTCACCATTTGATTGCAAAGTGTTGACAAGTGTTTTGCTGGTGCTGAAGTGATTTTACCTGATACACCACCTAAACCTTCTTCGATTAGCTGCTTTAATGACCATCCTGCACAATACCCCGTAAGCATAGATAAGTCATGTAAGTGAATGTCTGCATTGCGATGTGCTTTTGCAATCTCATCATCATATATTTCAGATAACCAGTAATTTGCTGTCATCGCTCCTGAATTGCTTAATATAAGTCCCCCGATGGAATATGTAACTGTAGAATTTTCTTTTACTCTCCAGTCTTCCACTTTTACGTAACTGTTAATGACTTCTTTGTAGTCCAAAATTGTAGACTTCATATTCCTCATTTTTTCACGTTGTTTTCGATATAAAATATATGATTTTGCCACATTTGTATATCCACTTTGTTCTAAAACGATTTCTACGCTATCTTGAATATCTTCTACATGAATCTGCTTATCCTTCACTTTACTTTGGAAATGAGCACTAACACGAAGTGATAACAAATCTAAAATATCCTCTGTTGTTTCATCTTCTGTCGCTTCAAATGCCTTTCGTATTGCTTCTTTTACCTTATTTAAGGAAAAATCTGCAATTTTACCATCTCTTTTTATGACCCTTAACATTTACTCACCCTTTCTTAGTTGAAAACGATCTCCTTTTCACTGCTTACTTATTGTAACAAAATTTCAAGAAAAAATCAAATAAAATACACTATATATTGTCCGTTTTTATTGTTGGATACAATATATAGTGCAAATAAAAGGTGCTATTTATACTATTTCAAATATCATCTTTCATGATTTTTTCTTTTATGTTTTTGAATTGTGCTCTAATCTTGCGCTAAACCAATCCCAGACGATCCCTTAGTTCTGTTGTAATATATGCTTTTACCAAAATTCCTTCTGGAAGATATTCTTCACTGATTAGTTCACCCTGTGTTCGAATCTTTTGGATAAGACTGCCTTCTTCAAACAAAAAAACTTTTTCCAGATATACTTTTTCCTCACGAAGTACAGTTGAAAGTAAATTTTTTACTGTCACTAAATCTTCCTTATTTCTTGCACTGATTTTAAGAGATTTATCTGCTCTGAAATCCTTTAACATGACATCTGCTTCTAGCTTGTCTTGCTTATTAAAAAGTGTGATGATTTTTTTATCTGTTATTTCAAGATTATTTAGTGTTTCATACACAATGTGCATTTGCTTTTCCGCCTGTGGATTGGATGCATCTACTACATGTATGATAAAATCAGCATATTTTGCCTCTTCCAGTGTACTTTTAAATGCTTCAATTAAATGATGTGGCAGTTTTCTTATAAATCCTACGGTATCCGTCAGTAAGATCTGCTGTTTCCCTGCTAATTCCAACATTCTTGTTGTTGAATCAAGTGTTGCAAATAACATATCTTCTTCTAATACCCCTGCACTTGTCAGTTGATTTAACAACGTTGATTTTCCTGCATTTGTATATCCCACAATTGCTGCTACAGGAATTTTATTTTTTTGTCTTTGCTGTCTTGTAACTTCACGATGGCGTGCTACTTCACTTAGTTCCTGTTTCAATTGAGAAATTCTGGTTTTAATGAGACGTTTATCCATCTCTAGTTTCTTCTCACCAGGACCTCTTGTACCGATTCCACCACCAAGCCTTGACATCGAAGTTCCAAATCCTCTCAAGCGCGTAGATGAATATTTTAACTGTGCCAATTCTACCTGGATTTTACCTTCACTTGTTATTGCTCTTTTTGCGAAAATATCCAAAATGACCAGTGTTCTATCCAAAACCTTTACACCGAGCTCATCTTGTAGATTCTTCATCTGGGCAGGCGAGAGTTCATCATCACAAACAATTCCATCTGCCTCTTCAAAAAGAATCTTTTCTTTAATTTCATCTACTTTACCTGTGCCAACATAGTATCCTGGATGGACTTTTTCCCGATTCTGTATCACAACCCCGATGGCCTCAGCTCCAGCTGTTTTTACCAGCTCTTTTAATTCTTCTATCGAATCTAACGTATCATCTCCGTCTTGTTCGCTAACCGAAACTAAAATGACACGTTCCCGTTTTTGTTTTATTTCTTCCATTCTACCTCTTTCTAACCTTAACTTAAAAAGGATTCAAAGATTATCTTGTCTGCAAAAACTGATTTTCTCTGACTGCATCTGCATCATTTGGGTACAATTGGACATACGACTGCATAAGTGTTTTTGCATTTGCAAAATCATGCTTGTACTCATAAGCCAGTATCTGATTTTTCATCAGCTCCTGTTTATCGTTGACATCACCAAGCGCTAATGCCATTTTTAAATATTTAACTGCATTGTCATAATCGCCCTGTTGTAAAAGCATTATTCCAAGGCTGCCTAAAGCATTTGCATCTTTGGAATTTTTCTTTACATACGTTTCATACAATTTTTTTGCATTCACATTATCATTCTTTGCCTGATATACCTGTGCCATATAGACTTCAGCCTGGTCCGATCCCATTTTCATGGCTTTTTCTAATTGCGCTTTTGCCTTATCATACTTTTGCAATAGTAGAAAAGCTTTTCCACGCATAGCATAATCATTTGCATTCTTTCCACTTAGATTCGATGCTTTTGTCAGATATGCATTTGCATCATCACTAAGACCAGCCTTACTCAAATCTGAATATATTTGAAAATACAAATCATACTCTTTTTTATCTGTTTTGATTGCTTCACTAAAATCTTTTTTCGCTTCCTTTTGTTTGGAAAGTGTCAAATAAAGAGTACCTCTTAAATAGTATACTTTACCATTGTCTTTGTCATAAGAGATTAAATCTTTATATGTTTTTAAAGCTCCCTTTGTATCTCCTGCCTGAATTTGCGCCTGAGCCTTATAATAGGAAATATCCAGTTCCTGGGCATCTACATTTCCCATGGACTCTTTTAAAGCTTTATTAAAAGCATCTACTGCCTGTGAATACTGACCTTTTTGTATATCATTAATTCCAATTTGTCTGTATGCTGTCTCATTTGCCTTTGCTTCACTACTTCCACAACTTGTTAAAGTTGCCGCTGCAAGTATCCCTGCTGCCAATAAACCATATGTCATGGCATGACTTCTTTTCATGTTCTTTTTTCCTCCAAAAAGTTTTCATCCATATCCAAGAATTATAACAAACTTATTTGAATGTGTACATAGAATTTAAAAACCTTAAGAAAAAAGCAGTGACACCTTCTTCATAAGTTTTTTTACTGCCTCAAAACTTATGAAGAAGGTATCACTGCTTTATCACTGCTTTATAACTGTTTTATAGCTGTTTTATAACTGCTTTATAACTTCATTCTATTTTACTGATCCAGTTTCCAGATTTCTTTGTTGTATTGTTCTATTGTTCTATCTGATGAGAAAAATCCTGCTTTGCTGATATTAACAAGCATTTTTTTTGCCCATTCCATTCTGTCTTCATAGTCTAATACAGCTTCTTCTTTTTTTGCAATATATGCTTTATAGTCAGGGAATGTCATAAACCAGTCTTTCACCAAAAGTTCATTGTGCAAACGTTTTAAATTCTTCTTCGATCCAAGTTTTAGAAGTTCATCACTGATAATAAAATCCACTGCTTTTTTCAAATCAGGATCCTTATCATAATATGCTTTCGAAACATAATCACCTCTGTCATATCGTTCTATTACCGTTTCAGACGTTTCTCCAAAGGTATAAATATTCTCTTCTCCAACAAGATCTGCTATCTCTACATTTGCCCCATCCAGTGTTCCCAGCGTAACCGCTCCGTTTAACATAAATTTCATATTGGATGTTCCAGAAGCTTCTTTGGAGGCCAGTGAAATCTGCTCCGAAATGTCGCAGGCTGGAATTAATTTTTCAGCTAACGTAACATTATAGTTTTCTACCATAACTACATTTAAATATGGGGAAACTTCGGGATCTTTTGCTATTAATTCCTGTAAACATAATATCAGATGAATAATATCTTTTGCTATAATATACGCTGGTGCTGCTTTCGCTCCAAAAATGACGGTAATCGGGCGAAGCGGATGTTTTCCGGATTTGATTTCAAAATATTTATGAATCACATAAAGTGCATTGAGCTGCTGTCTCTTGTACTCATGCAGTCTTTTAATCTGAATGTCATAAATAGAATTTTCATCTAATTCAATACCCTGTGTTTTTTTCAGATAATCCTTTAGCACTTTTTTACTATCCATTTTTATGGAAAGTAGTTTCTTTAATACTTTTTCATCATCCACAAAATCTGCTAATTTTTCAAGTTCCATAGCATCTTTTTTAAATCCAGGACCAATGAGCGATTCAATCAGTTCACTCAGTTCTGGATTGCTATACAAGAGCCAGCGTCTGAATGTAATTCCGTTTGTTTTATTATTAAACTTTTCTGGATAAATCTTATAAAAGTGATTTAATTCCGTCTTTTTTAAAATTTCAGTATGTAAATAAGCAACACCGTTTACACTGAAACCATAATGGATATCAATATGTGCCATATGCACTTTTTTATCCTGAATGATATCAACGGAATGGTCTCTGTATTTTTTATGAATCCGGTTATGCAATTCATAAATAATTGGCATTAACTGGGGTACTGCTTTTTCCAAATATGTTATAGGCCATTTTTCAAGTGCTTCTGCCAAAATCGTATGGTTGGTATACGCACATGTTTTTGAAACAATATCAATTGCTTCATCCATCTCAATTCCTCTTTCCATTAAAAGACGAATGAGCTCTGGTATGACCATCGTTGGATGTGTGTCATTAATCTGAATGACTGCATAATCGGATAAATCATGCAGCACACATCCTCTTTTTGTACATTCATCCAGAATAAGTCTTGCTCCATTGCTTACCATAAAATACTGCTGGTATACACGTAACAGTCTTCCTGCATCATCACTATCATCTGGATATAAAAACAAAGTTAAATTACGCTTAATATCTTCTTTATCAAAATCAATTCCCTTTTTGACCAGTTTCTCATCTACTGTTTCTACATCAAAAAGGTGTAACTTATTTGTACGATTTTCATAGCCTATTACATCGATATCATATAATCTGGATGTTAGCGTAAATCCGCCAAAATCTATCTCATAGGTTACGTCTGTCTTTGTAAGCCAGTTGTGCTTTTCCATCCATGGATTTGGTTTTTCTGTCTGCAAATTATCCTTAAACACCTGTTTGAACAAGCCATAATGATAATTTAAGCCGATCCCGTCTCCCTGTATTCCAAGTGTTGCGATGGAATCTAAAAAGCATGCTGCCAGTCTTCCAAGTCCGCCGTTTCCAAGCGAAGGTTCTGGTTCTAAGTCTTCTATTTCGCTTAAGATTTTTCCTTCTTTTTCCAAAATCTTTTTTACATCATCGTATACCCCTAAATTAATCAGGTTATTGGACAATAGTTTCCCAATTAAAAATTCTGCAGAAATATAATATAATTTTCTTTTACCACCTAATTGTTCTTTGTCTTTGCACATAGTCTTTGTCATCTCAAGAAGTGCATAATATAATTCTTCATTTGAACATTTTTTAATTACTTTTTTGTACTTTTTTTGTACAATTTCATTTAAATTCATTCCTAGCCCTCCATTCTTAACATATGACTGCTTCTTGCACAGTTTTTTGCCATAAAGAAATAATACTATCATTTTAGATTTTATTCTTGTCCTATTCCTTTGAAAAGTAGTACAATACTATCATTCCAAAAAAATATAATTGAGGTCTTTATGTATGAATATTTTAGAGTACGAAAATTATCAGGAAAAAAAGATTCATGGAAATCCGCTTTTTCCTTATATTACCTATCCATGTTCCATACCACTTGATTTTGAACATGTTCCCATGCACTGGCATGATGATATGGAAATTATTTATATCAAAAAAGGAAGTGGTATCGTTTCTGTAGATTTAAAATCTTATCCGGTAAAATCCGGCAGTATTTTAATTGTTTTGCCAGGACATCTTCACGCAATATATCAGGAAAACAATTCCTCCATGGAATACGAAAATATACTGTTTTTGCCAGAATTGCTTTTTTCCAGAAATAATGATATCTGCACCTCACGATATCTGGCTCCTTTATTTTCCAACGAACTGTTTTTTGAACCACTTTTTGAGCCTAAAGACTCATTTTATAAAAACATTGCTTCTTGTATTGACGAGGCGGATGAAATATGCAAAAATAATTCGGGTGCATTTGAGTTTGCAATTAAATCACAAATTTTTATGCTCTTTTATTACCTGTTTTCCTGTTGTATCAGGGAAACCAAATCTTATAAAACTCCTCAATACGAAGAGAAAATAAAACAGATTATATTGTTTATTGAAATTAATTATAGAAAAAAAATTTCTATTTCTGATGCAGCGTCCATTCTTAATTTTAGTACTTCTCACTTTATGAAATTCTTTAAGTCTGCAATGGGTTGCAGCTTTGTTTCTTATCTGAATGACTATCGTCTTACTATGGTAACAAGACTGCTTACCACATCAGATTCTTCTATTCTGGTCATTGCATTTGAATGCGGTTTTGATAATCTTTCATATTTTAATCGGCAGTTCAAAAAGAAATTTGGTATTACTCCTTTTGAATACCGCAGAACACATTGGAAAGGAGCTGCTTTTTGATGGAAATCATAAGAGCTACAGAGGAACATATATCGTTATTAACACAATTTCGCATTTCGTATTTAGAAGAAGCTAACCCAAATACTTCTTCTTGTAAAGAACAGTTACTTAACTCTTTACCAAACTATTTCAAATGGCATCTAAATTCAGACATTTTTGCTTATTTCGCAAAAGACGAAGATGGATATGCCGCATGTGCATTCTTACTTGTAATCGAAAAACCAGCAAGCCCGAATTTTATTACCGGTAAAACCGGACTTGTTTTAAATGTATATACAAAACCTGAGCATCGAAGAAAAGGATGCGGAAAACAATTAATTGAACAACTTTTAGTAGATGCAAGCAACTTGCATCTGTCCTATGTCGAATTACATGCAACAAAAGATGGATTTCCCCTTTATAAACAAATCGGTTTTCAAACCGAGGATTATCCACAGCCACATATGTTTTATAACATATATTAAATCTTTTTGTATATTAACCAACTAAAAATGTATATCAATCGCAAATATTAATTAATTTTTATATTTTGCCTTAATTGTTTATACATTTTACGTTTTCAGTATACTACATGTCATAAAAATAATCTAGTCATAACAAAAAAAAGATAAAGGCTCTATGTATTTTTTAGAGAGACTTTATCTTTTTTATTTACACCATATAAGATTCAATTGCTATGAAATATATTTTAGTTTCTATTCTGTCGGAATATTGCAAATCAGATTCACTTTTTTTTGCTAAGCACCTAGCGATTTCTATGATTCCAGCAATTTTTCAACCGAAGCAAGTTTAATGCAGATAATAAATACGTCAATTGCCTTTTGCAAATCTTCCAATGAAGGATAAGACGGTGCAATACGAATTACGGAATCATCTGGATCCTTTCCATATGGAAAAGCTGCCCCAGCAGATGTTAATGTAACTCCTGCTTTTGCTGCAAGTGCAACAATTCTTTTTGCACATCCTGGCATTGCTTCAAAGCAGATAAAATACCCACCTTTTGGTTCTTCCCAGGAAGCAATGTTAAGATCTTTGATTTCTTCTTTTAAACAGTTTAAAACAAGTTCAAATTTCGGTCTTAAAATCTCAGCCTGTTTTTTCATTTGCTTTAATATTCCATCTTTATTTTTAAAATACTTTACATGACGCAATTGGTTTATTTTATCATTTCCTATCGTCTGCACAGACATTTTGCGTTCAATATATTTTAAATTTTCAAAAGAAGCTGCCATTGCTGATATTCCACTTCCTGCAAAGCTGATTTTTGATGTAGAACAAAATTCATATACAATATCCGCATTATTTTCTTTTTCACATTCCCGCAGTAAATTTACGATTTCATCACGATTATCATCATATAAATGATGCACAATATATGCATTGTCCCAAAAAATCCGAAAATCTTTTGCTACTGGTTTTAAACGTGCAAATCTTTTTACTACTTCATCACTATAACTAATACCTGTTGGATTGGAATATTTGGGTGTACACCAGATTCCTTTAATTGTTTCATCGCTTTGTACATATTGTTCAATCAAATCCATATCAGGCCCTTTTTCATCCATTGGAATAGGAATCATCTCAATTCCAAAAGATTCTGTAATTGCAAAATGCCTGTCATATCCAGGAACAGGACATAGAAATTTTACTTTATCTAATTTGCACCATGGCGTATTTCCCATTACACCGTGAATTACAGAACGGGCTATGGTGTCATACATAACATTTAAACTTGCATTACCGCATACAATCACCTGTTCTGGATTTACATCCATAATATCTGCCATTAGTTTTCTGGCTTCATAAATTCCTTTTAAAATTCCATAATTTCTACAGTCTGTACCATCCTCACTCATCAAATCAGACTTTGAGGTTAAAATATCCATCATAGGCATCGTAATATCCAGTTGCTCTGCGCAAGGTTTGCCCCTTGCCATATTTAAGCGCAGGCTTCTTTTTTCCCAATCCTGGTATGCCGCCTCTAATGATTTTTTTTCTTTTTGCAATTCCTCTTTTGATAATTCCTGATATGGCTGCATGATTCCTTCCTCCCGTTAAGTTCACATAAAAATTAATTATTTTTTGAAGCCTGATCTATTTTAGAAAGGAGTCCGAAATACTCCGAAATTTCTTTTTCATATCCCATTTCTCCTGGATGAAAAAAGGAAACATTCTCCATTCCATCCGGTAAGTATTGCTGTGTGACATAATGATAGGGAAAAGAATGTGCATATTGATATCCTAATCCATGTCCCAACTTTCCTGATGATTTATAATGTGCATCCATTAAATGTCCAGGAACTGGTGCTGTTTTGTTATTTTTTACATAATCAAGTGCCGCATCAATTGCCATGTAAGAAGCATTACTCTTTGGAGCACATGCAACGTATACTGCTGCTTCACTTAGTATAATCCGTGCTTCCGGCATGCCGATTCGTTCTACTGCGATACTTGCAGAAGCTGCAATATTTAATGCATTTGGATCGGCCATTCCCACATCTTCTGCTGCGCAGATCATGATTCTTCTTGCTATAAATTTAATATCTTCTCCTGCATACAGCATTCGCGCCAGATAATATACAACTGCATCTGGATCTGAACCACGCATACTTTTAATAAAAGCGGAAATCGTATCATAATGATTATCACCAGCTTTATCATATCTTAATACACGTTTCTGTATACACTCCTGTGCTACTTCGAGTGTGATATGAATCAATCCATCTTCACTGGTTTCTGTTGTCAAAATACCTAACTCTATTGCAGTCAGTGCTGCTCTGGCATCTCCATTTGCAACATCTGATAAAAATTCTAATGCATCTTCTTCTATGTTCGCATGATAGACACCCATTCCATTGACCTCATCCTTTACTGCACGAAGTAAAAGTGTCTTTATATCTTCTTTCGTTAAAGATTGTAATTCAAAAATAACAGAACGGGATAAAAGAGCTCCATTTACCTCAAAATAAGGATTCTCGGTAGTTGCTCCAATAAGTATAATAGTCCCATCCTCTACATAAGGAAGTAAGTAATCCTGCTGACTTTTATTAAAACGGTGAATTTCATCAATAAAAAGAATCGTCTTCTTTTGGTACATTCCCTGATTGTTTTTTGCTTTTTCAATCACTTCTTCCATATCTTTTTTCCCAGAAGAAGTTGCATTTAACTGCATAAACTCAGCACTGGTTGTATTTGCGATTACTTTAGCCAATGTGGTTTTTCCAGTTCCCGGTGGCCCATAAAATATAATAGAGCTTAATTTATCTGCCTTAATTGCCCGATACAGTAATTTATCTTTTCCAATAATATGCTGCTGTCCCACAACCTCATCTAACATTTTTGGTCTTAATCTGGAGGCTAACGGTGACTCTTTTTCCATATTCTGATTTCTCATATAGTCAAATAAATCCATTGTATCCTCCTCGTATTATGAACATATGTCCTCGTGTCAAAGACATTAACTTCAAAAAAATACCGTCTTTTATTAAGATACGCCACTTTTTTTTCTATGACAAGAGGAAAGTTTATTTTCTTACATAATGTATGAAATATAATTTAAATAAGCTGATTTACTGTGATAAATTCATATCCTTTTTCTTATTTTCACAAGATGCCATCACTTCACCCTCTTTACATAAAACCAGACAGCAATTTATGCTGTCTGGTTTTTAATCTTTTTATTTTTTTATTATATGAATATCTATCAGAAAGATTCTCATATATTTTTTTAAACAACTTCCTCTTTTAATGCATAAGCGGTTAATTTGCCATCTGATTCTTCTATTAAGATTGTTTCCCCTGCTTTTACCTGATCTGATAAAATCAGTTTCGCTGCTAATGTTTCAACGGTTTTTTGCAGATAACGTTTCAATGGTCTTGCCCCATACACTGGATCATAACCATTTTCTATAATAAAATGACTTGCCTTATCCGTTAAGCGGACTTTTATTTCTTTTTCTACCAGTCTTTGATTCAAACTCTCCATCAAAAGTGTAATGATATTTCCAATGTCTGATTTTGTTAATGGCTTAAATAAAATGATTTCATCCAACCGGTTTAAGAATTCTGGGCGAAAACTTGCTCGTAACTCCTGCATAACTGCATTTTCACAATTTGGGAGAATACTTCCGTTTTCATCTATTCCATCTAACAAAAAAGACGAACCAATATTAGATGTCATGATTAAAATCGTATTTTTAAAATTGACCGTTCTGCCCTGGGAATCTGTGATACGTCCATCATCCAACACTTGTAGCAATACATTAAACACATCCGGATGTGCCTTTTCAATCTCATCAAAAAGAACAACCGAATACGGTTTTCTTCTAACGGCTTCCGTCAGTTGCCCACCTTCTTCATATCCAACATATCCCGGAGGTGCTCCAATTAAACGGGATACCGAATATTTTTCCATATACTCACTCATATCAATTCGAATCATATTGCTGTCGTCATCAAATAAACTTTCTGCCAAAGCTTTTGCAAGTTCTGTTTTTCCTACTCCGGTTGGTCCAAGAAATAGAAACGAACCGATTGGTTTACTTGGATCCTTGATTCCGGCTTTTGAACGGATAATCGCTTCTGTTACTTTTGTAACGGCTTCCTCTTGCCCGATAACTCTTTCATGCAGCACTTCATCCAAATGCAACGTCTTATTTTTTTCACTTTCATTTAATTTGGCAACTGGAATTCCTGTCCACCTGGAAATGATACGGGCTATTTCTTCTTCACTTACATTCTCATGAACTAAAGATAAGTCTTTTTTTCTTACCTGTTCTTCTTCGATTGCAAGTTGCTGTTCCATTTGTGGCAATTTTCCATATTTTAATTCAGCCGCTTTATTTAAATCGTAATTTTGCTCTGCCTGCTGGATTTCTTTTTTTACATTTTCAAGTTCTTCTCTTAATTTTTGCACCCGCTCCAGAGAATTTTTTTCATTATCCCACTGTGCTTTTTTCGATTGGAATTCCGTTTTTACTTCTGCAAGCTCTTTTTGCAAATTTGCAAGTCGTTCTTTGCTTAAATTATCTTTTTCCTTTTTTAAAGCAGTTTCTTCTATTTGAAGCTGCATCATATGTCGGTTCAGTTCATCTAATTCAGTTGGCATGGAATCAAGTTCTGTCTTAATGAGTGCACATGCCTCATCTACAAGATCTATCGCTTTATCTGGTAAAAAACGATCTGAAATATAACGATTCGACAATACTGCTGCTGAAACCAATGCACTGTCTGTTATTTTTACTCCATGAAATACTTCATACCGTTCCTTTAAGCCTCTTAAAATAGAAATAGTATCTTCTACATTTGGTTCATCTACCATAACTGGCTGGAATCTTCTCTCCAGAGCTGCATCTTTTTCGATATACAGCCGATATTCATTTAATGTCGTTGCTCCAATACAGTGAAGTTCTCCTCGTGCAAGCATTGGTTTTAATAACTGCCCTGCGTCCATCGCTCCATCTGTTTTTCCAGCTCCAACAATCGTATGAAGTTCATCAATAAATAAAATAATCTGTCCATCCGAATTTTTGATTTCATCTAAAACTGCTTTTAAACGCTCCTCAAATTCTCCACGGTACTTAGCCCCTGCTACCAAAGCTCCCATATCAAGCGCAAATAATTTTTTATCTTTTAATCCTTCTGGAACATCTCCCCTTACAATACGTTGTGCGAGACTTTCTACTACCGCCGTTTTACCAACACCTGGTTCACCAATTAAAACTGGATTATTTTTCGTTTTTCTGGATAAAATTCGTACTACATTTCGAATTTCAGCATCTCTTCCAATCACCGGATCTAACTTTTGATCTTTTGCTCTTTGCACCATATCATATCCATATTTTTCCAGTGTATCGTAAGTTGCTTCGGGATTGTCTGTGTTAACACTTTGATTTCCACGTACCGTTGATAAAGATTTTAGAAATCGTTCTCTTGTAATTCCATATTCTTTGAACAAATCTTTCATTGCTTTATTTGGGTACTTTATAAGTGCCAGAAAAATATGTTCTACTGATACATATGCATCTGACATTTGTTTTGCTTCATCCTCTGCATGAATGAGCACTTTATTTAAATCCTGTCCAATATAGACCTGCCCACCCTGTACTTTTACTCTGGCTTGAAGTTTATTTAAAGCATTTTGTAAAAAATGTTCTTTGTCAATTTCCATTTTTTCAATTAATTTTAAAATTAGTCCATCTTCCTGCTGTAATAGGGCTACAAGCAGATGTTCCTGCTCAATTTCCTGATTTCCATATTCATATGCCAGTTTTTCGCAATTTTGAATTGCCTCTGTTGATTTTTGTGTAAATTTTTGAATATTCATCGATTTTCCTCCTCTCGATGGGTTTGTATAATCTGACTTTAAGAAATATTTTTTACAAAAAATATTTTTTCATAAAATTATTTCTACTAAAAACATATTATTTACTTGTTATAGTTGAAATATAGCACCATTTATTAGCACTGTCAATAGGTGAGTGCTAATAGTGTTTACATTTTTTTGCAACCACTGCAAAATCAATAACCGCTCCTCATTATGACATCACACAGATTGGTGGTACCTGGAATAGTACACATTATTAAATTGTAGATGGAACACCGACTATGCATTGGGTAGCGACTAATTATATAAAAAAAAGCAAAACAGATAAAATCTTTTCATGATTTTTCTGCTTTGCTTTTTTATTTTTGAATCATTTACACCATTTTTGATAAGAACTTATTCTTATTGACCCGCTATTTTATTCAGATAACTTTGGGAAATCTTTGCTTTGCTGGTATTTGGATAATTTGTTATCATCAGCTGATAATATTTCTGTGCATTCGCATTGTCGGAGCTCTTACGATATGCCTCTGCCAGAGAATAAATTGCATCTCCATTTTGAAAAGCAGCATTGGTATCTACTACTTTTTGCAAATCTGTTATTGCAGTTGCATAATCCCTTTTGCTATAAGCTTTTTGTCCTTCTGTAAACAAGGAAGAAACATATGCTGCTGAAATCTGCTGATTAATCGTATCGTAAATTGCCTTTGATGCATCATTTAAATAATCACGATTCACGCTTGCCATTGCTGTACCGGCTGTTGCCATATCTCCTCCTGTAAATGCAGCGTATGCAGCCACAAACTGCTGGTATGTGTTTAACTTATTCGTGCTATCGGTTGCAGTCGCCTGCGCTGTAGCAAGCTGCGTGTTCAAATCTTTGACTTGATTTTGTAAAGAAGATATCGTCTGGGATTTCGTGGAGATATTGTCATTTGCAGTCACAAGCTGAGTATTTGAATTATTTTTCATATTATGACGAATACTCGGTACTACTAAAAATCCCATAATCAACAATCCAATTGCCATTCCAATCACAATATTAATTACAGTTGTTATGCCAGATGTATCTTTCATTTTTGGTGGCTGTATTATGGTTGCATTCCCACTTTTGTACGAAAATAACTCTTCCCTTTGTGCTGCTTTTTTTGCAGCATTTTCCTGATTATTAATCTGCTTTCCAGTTTCTTTTAAATATCTTTGTGTAAGCAAATTTGTTGTGTCTATTTTTATAGCTATTTTTAACTGTTTTCTTGCTAAATCAATTTTGTTATCTTTGATATATAACAAAGACAATAACTGATGTGCTTTTACCAATTTCGGATTTAATGATATTACTTTTTTTAACTGAATCGTTGCAAGATCACAACTATTTTGTTTACAATAGAGCAACGCCTGATTGTATTTTTTTATGGTCAGGTTTACTGATTCCAATTGTCCTGGATTTTTTTGTATCTCGTTGATATACTGAGTTGCAACATTATGAGAAGGATTAAGGTTTTTACTAATCACCCATTCACTTAACGCAAATACTGTTTCTCCCATTTCATAATAAACAAGACCCAAAAGATTTCTTGCATCTTTATTGTTCTTATTAAATCGTAAGCATTCTTTTAAAGAAAGAATTGCCCCAGACAAATCCCTGACCTGGGTTCTTTCTAAACCATCATTATAAAATTTGTTCGATACCTGCATGATTTTTTTGTAAATTTTCACATCTGCTCCACAGTTCGGACAATAAAAGTCTTTCGTCAATTCTGCTCCGCAATTATAACATTCCATGTTTTTTTCCTCACTCAACTTAGTAATACGTTTCTAGCTGTTTTTTACATCTTTTAACATTTCTTTTAAAATATCGGTCATATCAGTTAAGTCACGGCTGTATATCGCATCCTCAGCTTCCTCTACTTCCAAGCTTGGCTGAAATTTCTTTAATTCCTCTTCAAAATCTATCATGATTCATTCCTCCTGTGATATCTTCTAATTCTCCAATAAAATACAGTGATCCGGTGCAAAACAGCTTTTGACCGGTTTGCTTTAATGCAAGTGCCTTATGGAAAGCTTCCCTGCAATTATCTATTACGAGCACATCTTTTTCTTTTTCAATAAACTCTTTTTTTAATTCTGTTATGTCCAATCCTCTTTTATCCATTATTTTTGTTAAAATAATACTGCTCCAGGACTCTTTTGCTAAAATTGAAATTGCCTGTTTATAATCTTTATCTTTTACCATCGAAAACATAAGGATTGGTTCTCTCCCACCAATGTTTCTTACTGTTTTTAAAAATTCTGTTATTCCAGATACATTATGTGCACCATCGAAATAAACTTCAGGCAAAACTTCCTGCATTCTTCCCGGCCAACAAATATTAGTCAGCTCACTTATCATAACTTTTTCTTCTATTTTTAAAATATCTTTCATGTGGTATAAAGAAAAATATGCGAGTGCTAAATTTGCCACCTGATAGTCTGCAACAAATGGAATTTGTAATTGAACACAATTATCATAACGGCAACATAAAGAAAAATCAATATGTTTCCCGGTATTTTTAAGAATTTTGTAAGAATTAGGTTCTAATACATAGCATTTCGCATGCATTTTCGTTGCTTTCGCGCGAATTACCTCTGCTGCCGTCCCGTTGGTTCCATCTACAAATACTGGAATTCCTTCTTTAATAATTCCTGCTTTTTCTGCTGCTATTTTTTCAATTGTATCGCCTAAAATCTCTGTATGTTCTAAGCTGATAGACGTAATAATTGTAAAAAGTGGTTTTTCAACTATATTTGTCGCATCCAGTCTTCCACCCAATCCTGTTTCCAATACGACAATATCAACTTTTTCTTTTTGAAATATAAGCATACCCATCGCAAATAAAATTTCAAAAAAAGATGGATGAGCAAGTCCCTTTTCGAGCATTTTTTGTATTGCACACTGTACCTGTAAAAAAGAATCCATAAACATTTCTTTTGAACATTCTACATTATTGATACAGAAACGTTCTTCCATCCGTATCAGGTGTGGTGATGTAAATAATCCAGTTTTATAACCTGATTTTACCAGTATCTGGCTAATTGCTTTACACACACTCCCTTTTCCATTACTTCCTGCAACATGGATAACCCGAAATGCTTCTTGCGGATTATTCAAATATGTTAAAAATGTTTTGGTATGATCTAGTCCATTTTTTTTCGTAAATTTGGGTATTTCTTCTATATAACTGCATACCTGTTCATATGTCATTAAAAATCACCACTACACTATAACAGTTCCTTTCGTACCCATTATAATATAGTGGTGACAATATGCAAGTAAAAATCAAAAAAGTTCTTTTTTGACTTATGATATCACTTTTTCATCTAAACGAATCATAAGAATATGATTTAACTGATTCACAAACTCCAGATTCTTTTGAACATCTATCACGGTATGCCGAACATCTCCGATTTTTACTAAAACTCCAGGATAAACATTTTTAACAACACGTATCGATGCATGTTCTGCTTTCGTAATTAAATTTTCCAGTTTTTCAACTTCTGCGCGATCTGCACTTATGGTTGCCGTATCTTTTATTCTTTCCCTTAATACCTGCATCCTTCGTGGATCATTTTTATAAGAAACCCCTTTATCTACTTCCAATTTTTCGAATGCAGTTAGTATTTTTTCCAATTTTTCTAAATGCTCTTGTGTATCCCGAATGTTTTTTGTCAGATTATAAAGCTTTTGATGTTCCTCAATTCCAACTCCTACCGAAACAAACGTATTAATTCCTACATCGTTTCCGATATCCCCTGCTTCAATTCCGTTGGCGGCATAGGCATGTCCACCTACGATGCTTCCATGCTTCCCGTTTAAATATATATTTTCCTGGGATAGTACTTCGCAGTTAAAAAATACATCTGCTTCAATAAATCCGACTGATTCGATTTCAGCATATTCAAAAAATTTTGCGTAAATATTTTTTTTTGCATATACTGCACCTTTTTTTCCGCCCATCATCCCACTTCTTAAGATAATGTCTTTCCCTGCATATAATTTAGCCATTTCAACAACACCATCCACCGTAATAGATCCACTTGTTTTAATGGTCACTCCATTTCCAACGTTCCCATGAATGACTACATCACCAAGAAAATCAATATTCCCGATAGAAATATCTACGTTCCCATAGATTTCATATATTGGAAGTATAATAATACGATCATTTTGAATCTCTATCTTTCCATCCATGCTGGAAACATAAGTTAAGTTATCATTTTCTCGTTCAAAACCTTTTCCTTTTAAAGGAACAAGTTCTTTCCCACGCTTTTCATTTACCTGAAGCCCTTTTATGGTACTTCCCGGCTGTCCTTGTATCGCAGGTGTATAAATGGCAATAACCTGTCCTGCCATAACTGTTTCAATTAAATTCATACTCCAATAATCTACAGATCCATCTGGTCTGACCTTTGGATGTTTATTAAAACTGCTTTTGAAATTATACTCGTAAAAGCCATCGATGCCATCTATTGGCCGGCGTCCCTGCGCGATTTTAACATTACGTGTATAAATTTTTTCATCCACAATTTTTTGGAGCATTGCTTCATCAATTCCAAAAATAACCCCTTTTTCAGTTAAAGCAATTCTGATATCTTCAATGCTATATTCATTGTCATCTTTTGGAAGAGGTAGAAAGATAAATGCTTCCATATTATCATTGCTAATTGTTATCTGCGGTTTTACTTTATCCTGAATTGACATTCTGTGTCACTCCATTTCTAAAATATCAGTTAATTTATTGACATTTCACTATATGATGTATAATTGTATCATAACTATTCGCAAATTTCAATGAAATATGTAATATAAAAAGCCATAACTTTGTGTTTTATTAAGTCTATGGCTTTTTACCTATTTTGTTATTCTATTTTATCGGTATTTCAATTCATTTGCGAAAGACGTTCTTTTACCTGATCCATCATTTGTTCATATTTTGCCAGCTTTTCTTTTTCTTCCTGTACTTTTTCTTCTGGCGCTTTACTCATAAATTTTTCATTCGAAAGCATTGCTTTGGAACGGGAAAGTTCTTTTTGTAATTTATCTTTTTCTTTTACAAGACGTTCCTTTTCCTTTTCAAAATCAACCAAATCCTCTAATGGAAGATATGCTACTGCACCTGGTATTACAACAGATACTGCATCATCTTTCATGTTTTCGTTATTATCCTGAATAAAGATTTCACTTGTGAAGGCAAGGTTTCTATATGCTTCTTTCGTAATTTCAAAGGTTTCTTTCAAAAAAACATCTTCTGTTACAATATATAGTTTCGCCTTTCTGGAAGGAGGGACATCCATTTGCGTACGAACATTACGAACACCTTTTACAAGGTCTTTTACATGTTCTATCATTTCCTCTTCTGCCTTAAAATTCCATTCTTCCTTATATTTGGGCCAATCAGAAAGCATAATTGTTTCTTCTTTTTGCTGAATGGTTGTAAAAATTTCTTCTGTAATAAATGGCATATATGGATGTAATAATTTTAATGCTTCCATTAAAACAGTCTGTAATGTCCATAATGCTGCATTTGCAGAAACAGGGTTCTCTTCCTTATTATATGTACGAACTTTTGCTATTTCAATATACCAGTCACAGAATTCATCCCATACAAAATCATAAACTTTTGATACTGCAATTCCAAGTTCGAATTTGTCCATATTTTCTGTTACATCTTTTGTCAGGGTATTGAATTTGGATAAAATCCAGCGGTCTGCCGGTTTTAGTTCTTCTAAAGAAGGTTCTCTAATTTCCATTCCTTCCAGATTCATCATGATAAAGCGGGATGCATTCCATACTTTATTTGCAAAATTTCTGGATGCTTCAACTCTTTCCCAATAAAAACGCATATCATTTCCTGGCGCATTTCCAGTAATTAAGGTTAAGCGAAGTGCATCTGCACCGTATTTATCAATTACTTCCAGAGGATCAATTCCATTTCCCAGAGATTTACTCATTTTTCTACCCTGCGCATCTCTTACCAGTCCGTGAAATAGTACTGTATGGAACGGTCTTTTTCCCATCTGCTCATATCCAGAAAAAATCATGCGGATTACCCAGAAAAAGATAATATCATAGCCGGTTACCAGTACATCATTTGGATAAAAATAATCTAAATCTTCGGTTTTCTGGGGCCAGCCTAAAGTTGAAAATGGCCACAATGCTGAGGAAAACCAGGTATCTAGTGTATCTGGATCCTGTGCCATATTTGTTCCATGGCACTTCGGGCAGGTATGTACTTTTTCTGTAGATACCACCATTTCTCCGCAATCTGGACAGTAATATGCAGGAATCTGATGTCCCCACCATAACTGTCTTGATATACACCAGTCGCGGATATTATCCGTCCAGTTAAAATATGTTTTTTCCATACGGGTTGGTAAAAGTTTAATTTCCCCTGTCTTTACAGCTTCCACTGCTGGTTTTATCATTTCATCCATTTTTACGAACCACTGCTGCTTTATCATTGGTTCTACCGTAGTTCCACAGCGGTCATGTGTTCCTACGCTATGTGCGTGAGGAACTACTTTCACTAATAACTGTAATTCTTCCAGATCTTTTACCAGTGCTTTACGGCAGACATATCGATCCATTCCTTCATATTTTCCAGCGTAACGATTCATTGTTGCATCATCATTCATCACATTTATTTCTTCTAACTTGTGACGCTTTCCAACTTCAAAATCATTCGGGTCATGTGCAGGTGTTATTTTTACACAGCCAGTACCAAATTCTTTATCTACGTAAAAATCTGCTATAACTGGGATTTCACGATTTACAATTGGAAGCAGAAGTTTTTTTCCTATTAAATCTTTATATCTTTCATCCTCTGGATTTACTGCAACGGCAGTATCTCCAAACATCGTTTCTGGTCTTGTGGTCGCAATTTCAACAAATCTTCCTTCTTCCCCAATAACAGGATAGTTAATATGCCAAAAGCTGCCATCTTGATCTTCATGCTCAACTTCTGCATCTGAAATAGATGTTTTGCATACCGGACACCAGTTGATAATTCTGGAACCTTTATATATATATCCTTTTTCATAAAGTTTTACAAAAACATCTGTAACTGCTTTTGAGCAGCCCTCGTCCATGGTAAAGCGTTCTCTTTCCCAATCCGCAGAAGATCCTAGCTTTTTCAGCTGGTTCATGATGCGTCCACCATACTCCTCTTTCCATTCCCAGGCCCTTTTTAAAAAGCCTTCTCTTCCAATGTCTTTTTTATCAATTCCCTGCTCTTTTAATGCCTGAATCACTTTTACTTCGGTTGCTATCGAAGCATGATCTGTGCCCGGCTGCCATAATGCATTATAGCCCTGCATTCTTTTATAGCGGATTAAAATATCCTGCATCGTATTATCAAGTGCATGTCCCATATGCAACTGACCTGTAATATTAGGTGGAGGCATAACAATTGTAAATGGTTTTTTGCTTCTATCTACCGAAGCATGAAAATATCCTTTTTCTTCCCATTTTTGATATAATCTGTCTTCAATTCCTTTTGGATCATATGTCTTTTCTAATTCTTTTTTCATCAAATTAAGCTCCTTTTATAAATTCATTTTTCTTCCAATGAAATAAAAAAACCCTTTAAGCCAACTATAGCTTAAAGGGCGAATTATCGCGGTACCACCTTAATTTATGATATAAAATCACATTCTTTTATATCACATCTTTTTCACCTGTTAACGAAGATGATTCGGAAAGACCTAATGGCTTATTCTATTAAAATATACGCCTTTTTTAATCTTCCAGTTCAAAAGCTACCTTCCATAAACCCTACTCTAAAGCATCTTTCAGCCGGTAAATGCTTCTCTCTGCAAAGTGTATCTATGTACTCCTCTTTCTCATTACTTTTTTTGTATAAAGATATAACTATATTAGTTTCTTCTTTTTTATTTGTCAAGATTTATTTCCTGCTGCTACTATATTTTATTTCCTACTCTTACTATATTTTTACTACCGTTACAATATTTTTACTGCTGTTACTATATTTTTCCTATCGTTGCTAAGTTTCCTTATTTATCTCCGTTTATCTGGCGAATCATTTTTATTCTCATCTCATTTGGACGGTGAAAATGATACTGGTTTTTATAACTTATAATCGCTTGCTTAATAGGTTCGCTTTTTCGGTCAACCGTAAAAAACTCTGCACGTTCCATTGATTTTTGGCTTATGGATAAACCTTTTTGCTTTATATGAAACCATTCTTCCAAAGAATAAGCATAATACTCTTTTAAATTTTCCAGACAGATTGCTGCTAAATTTACTGGCAGTTCATTTTGCACTTTCCCATAACAGATACCACAGTCTATATTAATCGCATGTTTTTTGTATGCGATTCTTCCTGGAATAAATCCCTGTATAAGCATCTGCTCATCTGTTGTTGGCGTATGACCATGAATCAAAATTTCATCTCCGTCAGGGTCATAGGAAGCATTTTCCAAAGCTCCTGTTCGATCCAGCAGAAATGTTTTCCAATATTCTTTTGCGGTACAGACTCCGTTTCGAATTGCATTCATTTCTTCTTTTTTTGCCCATGCATGTGCAATTACATATTTTTGTATTCCTTTTGGTGATAAAATATTTTTTTCCAAAACAAGGGGCAGTTGTCTTAAAAATTCATAGATTTCTTTTATCTTGTCCGCTGTCAATAACCCATCTTTGCTTAAATCTATATCTGTCTGATAAGGAGCGTGCTCATAATCTGCTTTCTTTCCCTCGCAAAATGGAAACCATTCGTTTACACACCAATCTAAAAACAGTAGTTCATGATTTCCTAATAACAGTTCAAATGATTTATTCTCTCCACTATTTTTCATACACCAGAGAAGTATTTTTCCTGTATCTGCTCCTCTGTCAATGACATCTCCTATTAATATAAATTTTGCGTTTTTATCTTCCCTTTGGATTTTATGTACTAATTTTATAAATTCAAAAAAACATCCATGAAGATCTCCAACCACATAATGCATAACACTTCACCTTCCTATTGTAATAACTTATCTCCTGTTTTATATGAAAAATCAGCATTCAAGGCATCACCTTTTTGATAGCCTAAATATTTTAAAGTTTTATCTGTTTCATATTGGAAAAAATAAGTTCTTTCATCAATATTTGAATTCTCATAGGAAACAAGTCCAATTTCCACGCTTTTGTCTGCTGGATTTAAATCATATAAGTAGTAGTAATTTGGCATATAATTCTTTGTATTACATATCTTTTTCACTTCTGCTGACAGATTTTTCCCATTTATCTGTAACTTAGCAGATCCATCTGTATTTGATAAGGTATAGGTCACTGTGTCAATTATTCCATCACCATTTAAATCGTGTTCTAATGGCTGGTTTGCAACTGCCTGCGCCTCATATCTTCCTGTATACTGATAATCCTTTTTCATTCCAAATATTTCCAATATTTCATATGGTATTGTAAATGTTATAATTCCTGCTGCATGAGGCGCTATGAAGTCGGGTGAAATCGCTATGACGAAACCCGCATTCGAAAAATACCAGTTATCCGTTCCAAAAACTGCTTCCTGCAAAGAGTTGCTATAATCTTCCTCCAACATGTCTTTATATGCATCCGTTTTACATAGCGACTGTACATAATTCAGTATTTGCTGCTTAAATGCATCTGGAGTGTTCGATAAATCCTTAATCTGGAGTCTGTCCCCCGTTGTTGCATTATAATTATATCCATAAGCAATATTATTTCCATGCGCTCCTCCAGTATAGGTTGAAGAAACTCCATAAAAAGAAATGACTTTCCCATCATTTCTCATGGTAACTGCGGAATCGGATAGTTGATACGATTGTTCATTTTGTTCTGTATCAGGCATTGTTTCGGAAGTATCCTGGTATGCCGTACTTGATTCCTGCGTCATTTGTTTTCCATTTGCAATATGCTTTTGATTGATTTGGTTCCAATCCGCATTAATCTTATCCGCCGCTTTTTGATTCGTTTTTGAAGATACAATTGGATATTTATTGGAATCATTTAATAACACATGCTTCCCCTTTACATCCTGATATTTCTTTTTGTCTTCTTTATAGGATATTGAAAAAAGATTCGTCTTCATTGAATCAGCACTAGCTATTTCTGAAGATGAATCTTTTGTAGCTGTAGTCTCTTTTTGTACCATGACAGACTGCGTATCTGCTGCTTCTGTTGCTTTTTTGACAGACTTATCTAATAACGGCATCTGCTGACAGGCAGTCAATGTCGCTGCACCTATCAAAATGGTACATATTAATTTTGTCTTTTTCATCTTTTTAACCCTTAATTCTGATTTTTTAATCTATTTTCATTATAAACAACTTTTCAAGGGGATTCCATTAATATTCTCTTAACTTTTAAGAAGCAATCTTTTGCAATACTTTTGAAATTAAGCATTGATTTTATCTCAAAAAAAATATAAGATATGAATAATGTCTTAAATTATGAAAATAAAAGAAGGATCTTGATATGCAACAAAAAAGAATTGAAAACTTTGATTTAATTCGAGCCCTTTGTACCTTAATTATCGTATTTTATCATATCGCATGCATGCCTGACACAAATAGTTTCTGGTCGCCAATTCCATACCGATATGCGAATGGGGACTGGGGACATATTACTATCGTAGCTGCATTTTTTATGTTATCGGGTGCTACTCTCGTTTTAAATCATCCTACTTTAGAAAAAAAGGATTTAAAAATATTTTATTTTAAAAGATTTAAAAGTATTTTTCCCATGTTTTATCTTGTGTGGGGTTATATGTATTTAACCAATGCCCTGACTGCAAATACATTCTTATTTCGTGCCCCTGCCAAATATCTGCTTTTAAGTTTTTTGGGTGTAGATGGGTATTTTAATTATTTAAGGGAAAATTATTACCAGGTCGGTGAATGGTTCTTAGGTGCCATTATTATGCTTTACGTTGTTTTTCCAATATTACTATTTTTTTATAATCGTTTTTTCATTCCATTTAGTGTTCTTTTAACCGCATTGTTCCTGGCAAATTTACACTTTGACTGGTTTAAAATTTCAGACAGTGATAATTTTATAACATGTGTTTTTTGTTTTTGGCTTGGAATGATTTTTGTAAAATATCGTACTTTTTTATGTAATAAGATATACTTTATTATTCTTGCACTTATTGTTGACGCTATTTTACTGTTTATCCCTATCCCTATAAATGGAAATATCAGTATGATTGCACTTGGTGGCATAGTTTTTTACTTGTTATTCCATGCTGCTGATTTTGTTTTTAAAATTTCATTTTTGAAATCCTTTGTGAATCTGACAAATAAGATTTCTTATCCAATTTACCTTGTTCATCATGTCATTATTTACTATATTTTTGGAAAATTCGGTGGTTCACTGCTTTCCCATAAGCAGGAATTATTATTATCTATTCCTACTGTTCTTTCTATTTATGGTATTGCTTATGTCGTATATATGATTCATCGTGAATTTACTCATTCAAAAACCTGGCTTGCCATTGAACATAAAGTTCTTGGTTAGCCAGGTTCTTTCCTTTATAAGAATCGTATTGTCTTAATCTTCAAATAATTCTCCATCTATGATTTTAACAACTCGCTGCGCATGTTCTGCAACTGTTAAATCATGGGTGATCATAACAATTGTATGTCCCATATCGCTTAACTTTTGGAATAATTTCAAAACTTCTATCCCACTGTTTTTATCCAATGCACCTGTCGGTTCATCTGCCAGAAGAATTGCTGGTTCCCCTACAAGTGCTCTTGCAATTGCTACACGCTGCTGTTGTCCACCTGAAAGTTCTCCTGGTTTATGAAGGATTCTTTCTGAAAGTCCCAGCATATCGATCGTGTCCATGCTTCTCTCTCTTGCTTCTTCCAGCGTAAATCCTCTCATCAAAAGTGGCATTACAATGTTTTGCAATACGTTGTACGTAGAAATCAAATGATATCTTTGGAAAATAAATCCAATTTCCTGATTTCTGATTTTTGTAAGCTGGTCTTCTTTCATCATATGGATTGCGTTTCCATCCAAAAGGTATTCTCCTTCATTCGGATTATCCATACATCCTATCATGTTCATTAATGTACTTTTTCCTGAACCTGACGGACCCAAAATAGCCAGATACTCTCCTCTGTATACTGTTAGATTCACATCTTTTAGTGCATGAAGCGTATTTACTCCCATTTTGTAATATTTATTAATATCTTTTAGTTCAATTATTTTATCTCTTTCATTAATTCTGGTTATTGCTTCATCTTCTTTTACCAATAAATCCATAATTTCCTACTTTCTAAAAAGTTATGACTGCATCCAAATCTCCATAATCACTTCATTTTTGCTATCATCTTTTTCCATTAACATTTTTAGGATATCTCCCGATTCTATTCTTGAAAAAGTCGTCGTTGTATCCGCCTTTGTATGAATGTCAATACTAACCGGAATCTGAACTGTTACTTTTTCAGAAGATGTTTCACTGGTTTGTGTACTGTCTTGTCCACTTCCAGAAGGAGGTGCCATCATCTCGGTTCCCGAAGTACTATTGGATGCATTACCTGCCGTTTGTGTACTATTCGCTTTGCTGTCAGAAGATGAACTGCTACTTTTTTGCGTTTGAGAACTTTGATTTTTACTTTCCGTTCCACTGCTTGTTTTAGATTCTGAACTGCTTTGACCTGGAGCTCCTCCCTGAGGCATGTTCTTATTTTGCGAGCTTTCCGTCCCAGAAGTTTTATTTGAACCATTACCTGTCGTGGCATTTGAACTTTTTTCTGTACTTTTCGTACTGTTTTTTTTCGAATTTGTTTTACTCTTTTCAGAAGCAGCCTTTAACATTTTTATCTGTGCTGCACTCAGTTTCGTATATGTCATTTCATTTCCTACGATACTGCTGACGGATACATATACATATTCCTGATTACTTTTTAATTTCGTTTCAGTGGAATCACTGCTTTTTGCGAAACTGCATCCGCTAAACGCAACGCTTATTGCAAGGCACAAGCCTAATCCTATCAGTCTTTTTTTCATTTATATGAACTCCTATTCTGCATTTAGTGCTTCTACCGGTACGAGCTTTGAAGCTTTAAATGCCGGATAAAATCCAAATACCGTTCCTGTTAACAGGGCAAAGCCTAATGCTAATACAAAACCCAGTCCGGAAAGTACTACTGTAACCCCAAAGTACTGGACAATCGGAGTAATTACCACACTTAAAATCACACCTATTACACCGCCTAGCAAGCTTATAAATGAAGCTTCAAAAAGAAATTCAAACAAAATATTTTTTCTGGAACATCCGATTGCTTTGAGGATACCTATTTCATTTGTTCTCTCTTTGACTGAGACGAACAATACGTTCATAATACCAATTCCACCTACCAGAAATACAATTGCTGCCATCGCTATCAATAGCATTGTCAGTACTTTATTGGAAGCATTTGCAGCCTCCATTTTACTTCCTGCATCTGTGTATGTAAATTCCGTATTTGCATAGGAATCTGCAAGGAGATTTGTCACATCTGAAATTACTGTATCTACCTTGTTTACGTCTTTTGCAATTACTGTAATTGTTGGATTTGCATTATTTCCAGCCAGGTATTTAATTCCTGTATCATATGGAATGAAAATAGAATCATCGGGACTTATACCAGATGCAACCGTTCCCATCGAATCTAATACTCCATCAACAATGTAAGCTCTGTCATCAATATATATTTTACTTCCATATGCATCGATTGCACTTCCAAAAATTGTCTTTGCAATACTTGATCCTAAAACGCAAACCTTTTCTTTTCCAGTATCATCGGAATCCGATATAAAACTTCCTACTGCCATGGTTAAATTGCTAATTGTAGCATAATTTGATTTGACACCTGCAATCGTATCTGTTTCTTCCTCTTCCAAATCTCCACCATCCACAGTACTTTTGGTTGAGAAGGAAATTGTAGCACTTGATATCCCTGAAACAAATGTTTCAATATCATCTACATCTGTCGATGTTAATGTAACTTTCTTTTGATTTACCCTGCTTGAATCTGAATTTCCTCCAAAGAATCCTCCGAAACCACCTCCGGGGCCTCCTCCGGAAGAATCTCCTGATGGCATTCCTCCTCCAGAAGAACTTCCAGAAGGCATTCCTCCGCCTCCGGATGGCATTCCTCCACCTCCGGAGGAACCTGATCCTCCTCCTGGCATCATTGCCGATCCAGATGAACTTCCGCTGCTGGAAGAAGAAGTTTTAGAATTACTGTTTGCTCCATCACCTTGATAGCTAATATCAATTGCACCTGCATTTAAGTTTTTAAACTGTGCCGCTACATCCTTTTGCCCGCCTTTTCCAATTGCTATAACCATTACAATGGTTGCTGCTCCTACAATAATTCCGATTGAGGTCATAATTGCTTTAAATTTATTTTGGGTAATATTAATCCATACCAGCCTTAATAATTCCGTTTTTCTCATTCGCTCTTCACCTGACTTTCAATAAGTGCTGTCTGACCTGCTGTCAATCCCGACTTAATTTCTACATTTTCACCATTTGAAAATCCGGTTGTAACTTCTACTCGTTTGATTTTTCCACTGGAATCTTTTACATCTACATATGATTTTGTTCCATTCTGAATCACGGCTTTATCTGAAACATAAATCACATTATCTACCTGTTTTGTGATGAATGTGACATCACCTGTCATGTCTGCATATACTTTTGATACATCACCGCTAAATGTTACGGTTACTGTATAATCTACTGTTGATGAACCACTGGAAGAGCTTGTGTCAATACTCGTTACTTTTCCCTGATATATGGTTCCTTCGTATGCTGCTAATTCAATGTTAACGGTATCCCCTACATTTACTGCAGTAATATCGTCTTCTGATACAGATACTGCCATTGTTACTGCAGAAGAATCATCGTAAGTTACAATACTTGTAGAAGTAGAAAGTGTATCACCTGCCGCATATCCTATGGATACAATTGTTCCAGCATATTTTGCATAAATGGTACCATCACCAATAAATGTCTCATATGCAGACAAATTGTCTTTTGCATCATCTAGCGTATCTTTTGCTGTATCAATATCTTCATCTGCTCCCGCTTCATCTACCGCCTTTAGACCAGTGGCATTTTTATATTTTAATAATGCTTCCTGATAAGTTTGTTCTGCTGTAACTGTTCCTGTCGTTAGTGTATTTTGCGCAGAAGATAATTTTGCGGTTAATGTATTGTAATTTACCTGCTCCTGTGCTAATTCCGCAGAATGATCGGTTCCATTTGAAATGTCGGTCTGATACTGACTGATTTTCGTTGCCGATGCATCGATAGCCTGTTGTGCAGAGGTAACTGCATTTTGTAATTCAGCTACGGTATTATTATATTCCGATTCTGCCACCGAACCTGTGGAAACATTGGAATTGTAATTGTATTTTGCACTCAGCTTTTGCTCTGCGGCTGTCAATTTTGCATCGCTTAAAGCAAGTGTTGCATCCGTTACTTTTTGCTGAAGGTAATCTTTATAATCAGCAACACTATCTGCTGTTATTTTTAAAATCGGATTTCCTACTGCCGCAATCTGACCCGTTTTTGCTTCTACTGATTCAACTTCAAGCGTAGGAACACTTGTCGAACTGCTGCTAGTACTTTCTGTTGAACTCGTTGAAGAACTTGTGCTTGCCGTACTACTTCCGGATGAAGCTGTACTGCTGGCTGATTTCGTTGTACTACCAGAATTGGAGGAACTTCCTGTGCTGCTACTTGATGTTGAACTTGTGGAAGAACTTGAACTACTCGTTGTGTCCAAATCAAAGTCCTGTGTAACTGTTCCTATGCTGGCTGATCCACTTTCGGTAACCCCTGCTATGATATTTCCCTTTGTCACTGGAGTTTCCTTATAAACCATTTTGGATGTACTAGATGTGCTGGCAGCATGAACGGTGTAAAAGATACCTGTTCCTGCCCCAACAACGATTACCATTCCTATTGCAACTACTATTTTTAATTTTTTTCCTAATCCTTTTTGCTTCATTTACTTTTTCCTCCAGCCTCAATCAAACAGGTATCACCTTCATTTAAACCTTTTGTAATTACCACATATTGATCTGTTTCATCACCTATTGTTACAGGAATGCTCACAACATTTCCTTTTGAATCATATTGTTTTACGTTTGCGCTTGTACCACTTGTATCTGATATTGCATTGATTGGCACATACAAAACATCAGAAAGTTTTCCAAAAGAGAATGTTGCATATGCTGTCGATCCAGAACTTAAGGAACCATCACTGTTATCTAATGAGACAACTACGGAATACGTCACATTCGATTTACTAGCCCCTGACGTTGCTGATGTTGCAATAGAACTTACTGTTCCAGATAAATTTCCCATTCGATTACCCGAAACGCTTATACCTACGCTATTTCCTACGGCTATTTTTGAAATATCTGCCTGTGGAACTTCAACTGATACTTTAACTGTATTCTTATTGTAATAGGATACAAATGCTTTGCTTGCTGTTAACGTGTCACCTTTTTTATAATTAACTGCTGCAATGGTTCCATCAGAAGATGCACTAATAACTCCATTTGACATTGCAAGTAATGCACTTTGTTCTGTTTTTAATGTATTCAATGTTGCTTGTGCTGTACTAATTGCATCTGCAAGCGTATTGACAGTGCTATCATATGTACTACTTGCATATTTTCCTTTGGTTACATTTGTATCATAATCATTTTGTAATGTTGCTTTTTGTGTAACTGCTGAATTTTTTGCATCCGTTAATGCTGTCTGTAAATCAGGAAGCTTCTTTGTTAATGTGTCAATCTGTGTATTTGCATCGGATACCGATTTATTATATGCCTTTGTAGCGGAATCCAGTGTATCCTGTTTTTTTGTCAAATCCTGATTTGCTTTTGTTAATGCATCCTGATCTGCTTGAAGCTGACTTGACAAGCTGGATACATTCGCATAGGAAGATTGTAAAGATGAAATATCATTTGCTGCAGAAGATGACGTAGCAGACAATGCAGTTACTGATGTAGAAAATGCACTTACTGCACTGTCATATGCTGCTTTTGCATTATTATAGGTTGTCTGCGCATTATCAGCAGCAGTTTTTACATCCGTCACATCCTGCGTTTTTTTAGCAATGTCGTTCTCCGTATAATATGTGTTATTTGACAGCGCTGTCTGATACGCTGTAATTTCTTGCTGTGTTCCATCATATTGGGCCTGTGCCAGGGTAACTGCTTGATCCAATGCTGCAACTTTTGTATTATATTCATCACTTGCAGTAGAGGCCGCACTTTGGGTTGTTTGTTTTTCATATGCTGCTTCTAATTTTCCAGTATTATAATTTAATTTTGCCGTATTTAATGCTTTTGTTGCAGCTGTAACCTTTTCTTCATAATATGCAACTGCTTTTTTATAACTTTCATCTGTGAGTTTTAAAAGTTTATCACCCGTTTTTACGGTATTACCAGAAGAAACATATACCTCTTCTACCACCATATCTACTGCTGTAGCATTAAACGATGGTTTTTGATCTGTTGTATCAAATGCCGTTGTTCCAGACTCTGATAAATCCAGTGTCAGATTTCCTTTTTGTGCTTTTACACTTTGATAGCTAACGGATTCTACTTTACTTTTTCCTTGTATGTAATAATAAACACCGCCAGAAGCTCCAATCACAACAATCAGAATAAAGATACACACCAGAATTCTTTTTTTCTTTTTGCTTTTTCGTTTGATTGAAACAATTTTTCCTTTATCCTTTCCTGCATGTTTTTGTTTATCTTTTGCTAATTGCCGTTCCAGCTTTTTCTGTCTTTTTTCTTCTTTTGTTAAATGCCTGTTCTTATCATTTTGTTGAAAGAACCGGGTCTTTTTTTCTTTTTTTAAAGAGTTATCCTGTGTTATGGGATTTTTATTTTCTTCTTCCAAAACATGATTATCTTCACTAAGAGCCATCCCTGTGTTTTTCATTTGACAATCCTTTCCTTACCTGTAAGATACTGTTTATCATCCTAAGTAAAAGGTTATCTGCTGTATGTGATGACTGCGTGATGTTTTTGTGATAAAAATTCTAACTTCATCTGCATTTTGTTTTTTTGTAACTATACCTCTATATATTTGATTTTTTTCTAGCAGATAGAATAAGCAAACTTGCATTGCAAAATACAAACTACAGGTATACGACAAAAAAACACCCCAGACATATGTCTGGGGTGTTTAGGAGAATTTAACAATGAATTGAAATCATTATTTCTTTATTGCTTTCCAATCATCATATTGTTTCTGTGCTGCTTTTAAAACATCCTGATATCCAGCTGCATCTAATGCACTCTGGTAATCTTTGATTGCTCCAGCTACATCTGCTGGTGCATATCCACCATTTTCAAGAGCATATCCATACTGATTAAATACCTGCTGGCATGCAGCATATTTTGCATCAATAGAGGATGTATCAAATCTAAATCCTGCTGAAGTTGATACTTTTGAAGCAGCGTTGAATGTTTTATATAAATCAACTTTGTTAGATGGTTCTGAACTTTCTAAGGATACTACAGATACAGGTGCTGATTCCCAGCTACTATGATTGTATAATCCTTTGTCAGATTTTGTAACTGCTCCATTGCTGTCTTTTGTATAATCTGTTCCTTCAATACCAAATGTATAAAGATCTGCTAATGTTTTATCTGTATATAATAATCCAAGGAACTTGATAGCAGCATCAACTTGTTTATCATTTGATTTTGCACTGATTGCATAGCATGATCCTAAGTTTGTATTAGAGTTAACCCAATTGCTTGTAATATGAGCCATTTGAACATCTTGTTTTTCTCTAGTACTAGCTTCTGCATTATTAGGAACATCTGTCCACCAACTGATTCCCCAGTCCTGTGTCTGAACGGTTGTATCTGTTGTTGTTTTTGTTAAATCGTCATCACTTAAATATCCTTTTTGTGCCCATCCGCCCATTAATGTAGCAAAATCTGAATAATCTTTTGCAATAACTGGATCTACTACTTCATTAGCATTTCTGTCTACAGCAAGGAAACTGTCCTGGCTAAAGAAATCATAGTTATCAATATAGTAACGGAAGAACATAGCTGTTTTCTGTGAAAGGTAAGGATATTTTAATCCGTCCTTTTTCAACTGAGCAAGCATTGGTTCAATATCTTTTAATGATTTTACTTTTGTTAAATCCCATCCGTATTTCTTAACAAGATCGGAACGGAACTGGAGATTGTATCCTTCACCAGATTCTTTGTAGATTGGTACAAAGTAATCTTTTCCACTATACTGACATGTTGTCCAAACAGATTCTGGAATGGATTTGTATAATGTGCTACCTTTTAATTTAGATGAAATGTCTGCAACTGCATTTTGTTTTACAACATCATCTGTTTTAATCGTTTGTTCCCAGCCTGCTGTGAAGAATAAGTTTACTTCACCACTTGCAAGTGCAAGGTTTGTTTTGTCTGAATATTCACCACTTCCGATGTCATGCAATTCAACCTGTACACCAATTTTATCTTTGATGTAAGAATTGATTTGGTCTTGTACTTTCGCTACCTCATTCTCATCTGGTGATGCAACGTTAAATGATGGTCTGTAAATAGCAATTTTTACTGCTGCCCCATCACTGCTGCTTGAAGATGCTGCTGTTGTAGCTTTTTCTGATTCTGACCCTTTTTTGCTGTCATTTGAACTTGTTGTTGTTTTTCCACAACCAACAGTTGTTGCCATAGCTGCTACCATCGTAAGCGCTACGAGCTTTTTACCCCATTTAGAAAATTTTGACATACCTTGTCCTCCTTTTTATAGTTCAAGATACTTTCGTATCATGAATATCATCCCTTTACTGAACCAACTGTCAAACCTTTTATGAAATACTTCTGGAAAAATGGATATGCAATCATAATTGGTCCTATTACTGTCAATACAGTTGCCATGGTTGCTGAATATTCCGGAATGCCCCCCTGCATAGCACTAAGTACTGAACCTGATATATTTTTATTGTTCAACAAGAATTCTATGTTCTTTTGAATTCTTACAAGTAAAAGCTGTAATGGTGTCTTATTCTGACTATCTATAAATAGTAATGCATTCTGCCAATCGTTCCAATATACAGTAGCCATCATAAATCCTACCGAAGCAAGTGCTGGCTTCATCAATGGCATTATGATCTGGAAAAATGTTCTAAATTCTCCTGCACCATCAATATGTGCGGAATCAACTAATTCTTCCGGTACACTGGTCTGTACATAAGTACGAAGGATTATTACGTTCATTGTAGTAACTGTCATTGGTAAAATTAATGCTAAAAGATTATCCTTCAAATGATAGTTTGTTGTATAGATAAGATAACTTGCAAGCTGACCACCTGAAAAAAGCATTGGTATCATAAGGAAAATAGATAACGCCCGTCTTAGTTGGAATTCTTTTCTGCTTAAAGCAAATGCGAAAAGGCTCATGATTAGTAATCCCGAAAACGTACCTACTACTGTAATAAAAATCGTTACCGCATAGGATGTGAAAAGCTGTTTTCCAAAATTAAATACGTAATAAAAACCTGCTAAGGAAAACTTTTCTGGTATAAACTGAAATCCATTGGAAGCTATACTTCTATCATCCGAGAATGCGACTGAAAAAACCAGTACAATCGGTAATAAACAAAATAATGTGTAAATGGCCAGGATTGCTCCTAATATATATTGACCAATTTTAACTTTTTTCTTTTTTATATGATATACATTTACATTTTTTTGCATTTGTCTTCTCCTATCACTCTTAAAATAATGAGTTCTCTGGTGCTGCTTTTTTGACAATTCCATTCGATATTAAAATCAAAACCAGACCCACAATTGACTGATAGAAAGTTGTCGCCGAAGTAAATCCATAATCTGGTGTCGTTAAAATTGCATTTAGCACGTAAGAATCTATTACTCGTGTTGTAGGATATAATATTCCACTATTACGTGTTACCTGATAAAATAGACCTGTATCTGAGTGCATGATACTACCAACACTTAAAAGAAGCATGATTGTTATCATAGGTATCAATGATGGTAATGTGATTGATAAAATCTGTTTAAATTTATTTGCACCATCAATTTGTGCTGCTTCATAAAGTTCCTGATCAATACCTGCTAAAACTGCCATATATAAAACAGAACCATAACCAACAGAGTTCCATATTTTAACAATGGTTAAAATTCCCGGCCAATATTTTGCACCAGTGTACCAACGCACTGCATCTCCACCAAACATCTGAATGATGTTGTTAACCATACCATTGTTACTGCAGAATGCATATACGATGAACTGTACAGCTGCAAATGATATGAATACGGGTACAATCATAATACTTTGGAAAATTTTTCCTGCCCGTTTAAAAACAAACTGATCTAATGCAATTGCAAGGACAATACTTAATGTTGTCCCAAGTAATGTAAAAATCAAATAGTACATCAGGGTATTTTTTGTCATACTCCAAAATGTATCGCCTGAGGCTAAAAGAAATTTAAAATTGTCAAGTTTAGCCCAAGGGCTTCCCCAAATTCCTTTTTGATAATCAAATTTTTTAAATGCCATGACTAATCCTGCCATTGGCACATAGCTAAACAGTAAAAGAACCGTTACTGCTGGCAGACACATAATTACATGAACCCTGTGCTTCCAAGTATTTCTCAATAGATTCATTTTTTTCCTCCTTTTGATTCACCCCTGATTTATTTTTGTTCAAACAGATAGTCCTGGCTTGAATATGTATCCTGCCATTTTTAAATTCTCACTATCTTTTCTTGTTGCGGCTTTTTATAACACTGTAAAATCATTACCGCTTCTAAATCATTGGATTGAAGCTTTATGCATTTTGAATATAATAGATTTGCGCTTTTCACGCATATACCTGGTTATCCACCTTAATTTGGTACGATTCCCATCCTTTTACTTTGTTCTAATTCTCCTCCTTAAGTTCCATCATCCCGATGTTGTTTTGTGAAAGTTTACTTACAGAATGACCTGGAAGCAAAACACCTTCTATAACGACTCTTTCAACAAGAGTTGTTTTTGGATTCTCAATTGACCTTATGAGACGTTTTGCAGCCTCTCTCCCAATTTTTTCTGTATCCTGTCCTATTGTTGTTATTTTGGGATGTAATAGCTGGGAAATCAATATTCCATCATAACCTGCTACTGATATATCTTCTGGTATCCTAAGTTCCTGCTCTGTTATAACATTTCGCCCACCGATTAATGATGTGTCATCCGGGTAAAGAATGCATGTGGGTCTGTTTGTTAAATTTAGCAATTCATTTGTCTGGTAAGCAGATTTTTTAGGATCAAGATATGCTGCTTCTCTCATATATTCTTCTGGAACATCTATTTTAAATTCTTCCATCATTCGAAAAAATGTTGCCATTCGTTCTTTTGTTACATAAGAGTTATCCTGACCATGTATATAAGCAATTTTTCTGTGTCCCTTTTCATAAATATAATTTAAAAGTTCTTCCATTCCTTTTACATTGTTTGAACTAACAGCTGTACAATTATAATGAACATAATCAATTGTCACCACTGGCAGGTTGCTTTTCATCAGTTCAATCACATTGGGTTCGTCATAATCAGCACAAACAATTACAATTCCTTCTAAATTACGGTATTTACAATGTTCATAATAAGACATAAATCTATTTTGCGTACTTTCAAAACTTGTATTAATGAACGTAATATCATATGCCATTGATTCTGCCTGCATTTTGAATCCGTTCAATACTCCAGAAAAATATTCATGCTTCAGGCCACTGCCTGTTTCTTCCTGGAAAAGTACTCCAATGTTAAAAGACCGTTTTGTTTTCAGTGCTCTTGCTGCCGCATTCGGAAAGTATCCCATTTCCTTTACTTTTTCTCTGATACGAATTTTTGTACCTTCTCCTACATCATGCTGATCATTGAGCGCTTTACTTACTGTTGCAATCGATACCCCACATTCTTTTGCTATATCTTTTAACGATACCATGATTATCCCCAATCTTTATTCTGTCTTGGTACTGTTTTTCGTATTTACTTCTTAATCGTTTACGTATACTAAATATAATTCACTTGCAGTCTATTTGCAACTATTTTTTATCAATTCGTCATTTTCAATATTTTTTGACCCTGTTTTTTGTGCACTTTTTCAATTTTGTAAATTGTATCACAATATTTCTTTTTCGTTTTTTTATATTTTCGTTTCGTATACTTAATCGTTTATTTTTATTTTTTCTACCTCTTTTCTCTACAGTATTTCAAGTGTTTTTTTGTGTATTATGCTATTTTTGGAAGTTGATTTACTTTTTTCATTGCTTTTTTCTATATCTTACTATATACTTCATCATATATTTATATTCTTAATCGTTTTCGGACGGTTGATTTTTAGGAGGAAATTGTATGAAATTTGGACATTTTGATGATGAGAAAAAAGAGTATGTGATTACTTCACCAAAAACTCCTTTACCATGGATTAATTATTTAGGATGTGAAGACTTCTTTTCGTTAAAATCAAACACAAGCGGTGGATATAGCTTCTATAAAGATGCAAAGCTATTAAGACTCACGCGATATCGTTATAATAACGTGCCATACGACAGTAATGGCCTGTACTACTATATAAAAGATGGCGGTACTATTTGGAATCCTGGTTGGATGCCAACCAAAACAGAGTTAGATTCTTATGAATGTCGCCACGGATTAGGTTACAGCGTGTTCGAATCTTCCAAGAATTCTTTATCTGCAACGTTAACTGCTTTTGTTCCTATGGGTTCTACCTGCGAAGTTAACAAGCTGACTCTGACAAATAACAGCAATGTACAAAAAGACTTCTCTGTTTTTTCATATGTTGAATTTTGTTTATGGAACGCAATGGATGATATGACAAATTTCCAGCGTAATTTTAATACTGGTGAAGTTGAAGTTCACGATTCTGCTATTTACCACAAAACAGAATACCGTGAAAGAAGAAATCATTACGCAGTATTTTCCGTAAATGCACCTGTTGATGGATTTGATACAAGCAGAGATGCTTTTCTTGGTGCTTATGGTGAAAACAGTGCTCCCGAAGTTGTTACGAGCGGTTTTTCTAAAAATTCTGTTGCAAGTGGATGGTCTCCTGTTGGTTCTCACCACCTAAAAGTAAGTTTAGCTCCTGGTGAAACAAAAGAATATGTATTTATTCTTGGATATGTTGAGAATAAAAAAGAAGATAAATGGGTTGGTTTAAATCAAATTAACCGCAAACCTGCAGAAGCTTTAATGGAAAAATTCAATACTAGTGAAAAAGCCGATAAAGCTTTAGATGATTTAAAAGAATACTGGACTGCTCTACTCTCTAACTTTAGCGTTTCTTCGAAAGAAGATAAGCTGGATCGTATGGTAAATATCTGGAATCAATATCAATGTATGGTTACCTTTAACATGTCACGTTCTGCTTCTTACTTTGAATCCGGAATCGGACGCGGAATGGGATTTCGAGATTCCTGTCAGGATTTGTTAGGATTTGTTCATTTAATTCCCGATAGAGCAAGACAAAGAATTCTTGATATTGCCTCGACACAATTTGAGGATGGCAGCGCATATCATCAATATCAGCCATTAACCAAAAAAGGAAATTCCGATGTTGGAAGCGGCTTTAATGATGATCCATTATGGTTAATTGCAGGTACTGCTGCTTATATTAAAGAAACTGGAGATTATTCTATCTTAGATGAAGTAACTCCATATGATAATGACGATTCAAAAGCAACTAATTTTATGGAGCACTTAAGAAGATCTTTCCTCTATACGGTAAATCATCTTGGACCTCATAAACTACCTTTAATCGGACGTGCCGATTGGAATGATTGTTTAAATTTGAATTGCTTTTCTGAAGAACCTGGTGAATCTTTCCAGACATTCGGTCCTTCTGAAGGTCCAAATGCTGAATCGATTTTCATTGCTGGAATGTTCGTAAAATACGGAAAAGATTATGCAGCTATTTGCAGACATCAGGGTCTCTCTAGTGAAGCTGAAGATGCTGAAAATTATATAGCAAAAATGGAAAAAACTGTTTTATCCTCAGGATGGGATGGAGAATGGTTCTTACGTGCATATGATGCTTATAATCAAAAAGTTGGTTCTAAAGAATGTGAAGAAGGTAAAATCTTCATTGAACCACAGGGCTTTTGTGTTATGGCTGAAATCGGTTTAGAAGAAGGAAATTGTTTAAAAGCAATGGAATCTGTAGAAAAACATCTGGATAGCAAGTATGGTATTGTTTTATTACAGCCATGCTATACCACATATCATGTAGAGCTTGGTGAAATTTCTTCTTATCCAGGCGGATATAAAGAAAATGCTGGTATTTTCTGTCACAATAATCCATGGATTTCTATCGCTGAAACTATTCTTGGACGTGGAAACCGTGCTTGGCAGGTATATACAAGAACTTGTCCTGCTTATATTGAAGATATCAGTGAAATTCATAGAACCGAGCCTTATGTATACTCCCAGATGATTGCTGGAAAAGATGCTCCTAATTTTGGAGAAGCAAAAAACAGCTGGCTTACTGGTACTGCTGCGTGGACATTCTTAAATGTATCACAGTACATTTTAGGTATTCGTCCTGATTATGACGGACTTATGGTCGATCCATGTATTCCATCTGATTTCGAGGGATTTCGTGCAATTCGTAATTTCCGAGGCGTTACATACCACATTGAAGTTAAAAATCCAAACAAAGTTCAAAAGGGTGTAAAACATATGCTTGTTGACGGTGTTAAGGTGGATGGAAATATCATTCCATTTAACGCTTCTAAAAAAGATGTAACTGTTGAAATCGTAATGGAATAATCTAAATTCCATTTCACTAAAAAAACGGTGTTAAGAAAAAATCTTAGCACCGTTTTTTTTATATACTTTTATCACATGATTATATTTTCTGACTTATCTTTTAATTCTTATATCTTTAAGTTCTCTTATACTACACTTTTCTTGTCTTCTAATTCTCTTATACTCTGGTTCTTTTATCTTCTGATTCTCTTATACGCTGCTTCTTTTATCTTCCGGTTCTCTTATACGCTGCTTCCTCTTACCTTCTAGTCTCTATTATTTCTAAAGCATACGATTAAAAAGATACAGTCCCTTCACAACAAGATTATCCAGTGGCTTCTGACGATGAATTTCTTTATGAAAAACCAACTTGAATCTGGCTGGTATACTTGTTTTTGAAGCAAGTAATAAGTCGACCATTTCGTCTTTTTTTGAATCTCCGTGATATTCTTTTGCAAAATCCTCTAATTGCTCTCCCAGTCTGCCTCTGGTCTTTTTCAAAAAATCCCACTTGTTTTTCATCATCTGAAATGCGCTCCTGCTGGAACCTAACTGGTTATTTCCATGCTGACGATAGTAAATATATGCATTCTTATCAAAAATTACGACTCCCAGATAAGAAGCTATTAAATAACACCACCAATCATGCCAAATGGCTCTTTGGGGCATATGCGCTTTGATATTATCAGCCAGTTCCTTATTTAGCACCGCCGTACATCCGGTACACATACTTTCTATTACCGCATTTGCAAAAGAAGGCTTTGGATTTGGAACCTCTGCATTTGTTTCCAGCGGATTTAAATCTGTATCCACTAGGACCTGATTACTGCAGTATAATGCCGGACCCTCTGTTTTTTCCAGTGCTTCTAAGGCTTTTTCTATTTTATTTTCCATCCAGACATCATCCTGATCAGAAAATGCAACATAATCTGCTTCGCTTTTTCCTAGTAAATTCAAAAAGCTCTTTGTCAAGCCTATATTCTCTTCTTCGAACAGGAAAAGATTTTGATGTGATTTCTGGTATTCTTTTATAATTGAGACTGTAGCATCCGTAGATCCGTCATCACGAACCAAAATTTCTATATTGGAATGTGTCTGGGAAATCAGGCTGTCCAGCTGTTCTTTTAAATACTGTTCTCCATTGTAGGTGGACATTAATATTTGTACTTTTTTTGTGTTTAGCATGTATAAAACTGCCTCTCGCTTTTATTTATGAATCCAGGTTCCTTTACGTTCGTTGATTTTCTCATCACCTGCTTCTAACTTTGTAATAAAAACATTACGAGTTGCAGAATCTTTGATAAAATCTAGTGCTGCTTCAATTTTAGGAAGCATGGTTCCTTTTCCAAATTCATTTCTGTCTGTATATGTTCTTGCTTCCTCAGTTGTCATTGACTCAATTGGTGTCTGATTCTCTTTTCCAAAATTCAAATAGACCTGATCTACGCTGGTTAATATGATAAGTGTTTCTGCATCCACTAGATCTGCAAGCTTCCCAGCTGCTAAATCTTTCTCTATAACCGCACTTGCACCTTGTAAATTGTTTCCCTGCAATAGTACAGGAATTCCTCCACCACCACATGCAATTACAACCTGATCTGCATCACACAATGCATTTACTGCATCGATTTCTACAATATCAATTGGTTTTGGTGCCGCAACAATTCTTTTATACCCGTCAACTGTTTTTGTAACATGATTTCCTTTATGTTCTTCAATCTCTGCTTCTTCTTCCGTTAAAACACGTCCGACTACTTTGGTTGGATGATAAAAAGCTTCATCATATGGATCAACACATACCTGCGTTAATATTGTAGAGACTGTCTTACAAATTCCTTTGTTCAATAATTCTGTCCGGATTGCATTTTGTAAATCGTATCCAATATATCCCTGGCTCATGGCAGAGCATACAGACATTGGAGTTGCTGTATATTCTGGATATAGTTTACAAAATTCTGACATTGCAGTATGAATCATTCCAACCTGAGGTCCATTGCTATGTGTAATGACTACCTGATAATCGTCTTTTATAAAATGAACAACTGCCTTTGCAGTATTTTTTGTAGCAATTTTTTGTTCAGGGAGCGTTGTCCCCAATGCATCATGACCGAGTGCAATCACAATTTTTTTCTTCTTCATTTGATGATACCTCCTGGAAAATATACAACTATGTTAGCACATTTTAAAATGAGACACAACTATACAATCGGTATTCCTATTAAAAATATGCTCCTATCTGAAGGAAACTGTTTTTCTAAAAGAAACCGTTTCACTCCAAAAGGAGCATATCATGTTCTATATCAATTTTCTATTGTGTTATACTACGTTTTGTTTTATGAAAAGCCATGCCCTTATCTAAATTATTTCGATTATTTGCTGGCACTCTGTGGTTTTGTTCCTAATGTAACTTTTACTTTTTGCTCAGAATATTTACCATTATCAGAACGCTGTAATACAACTTCTACTTCTGTACCTACTGTATAGTAAGAAATTGTGCTCTTTAGTTCTTCCATTGTTTTGATTTCTTTTCCATCAAATTTGGTAATAATATCTCCTTGCTGTATCCCTGCGGTTAAAGCAGCTGAGCCATCCTGTACCGATGCAACATAAACACCTTTTGGCATGTTGTATGCAGAAGCAATCTGATCGGTTACATTTACTCCAGAAATTCCTAAATATGCCTGGTTTGCTGCGTCCACCTGCTGACGGTTAATTAAATTATCTATAATAGGGGATGCTGTTGATATCGGGATTGAATACCCCATACCTTCTACAGAAGTATCGGCATATTTCATTTCATTAATCCCAACCACTTCCCCTTTCATATTTATTAATGCTCCTCCACTGTTACCTGGATTAATGGCTGCATCCGTCTGAATCAGGTTATTTGTGATTGTTTCTCCTGTTGTATCATCCTGTATTGAGACTTCTCTGTTTAAAGCACTGATTACACCTGTTGTAACAGATTGCCCATATCCTAATGCATTTCCAATTGCGACTGCACCCTCACCAACCTTTAGTGCATCTGAGCTCCCTAAGGTTGCAACTTTTACTTTTGATAAAGTGTCCTGGCTCATTCCACTGACTGGAACCTGAATCACTGCAAGATCGCTGTCTGCTGCAGTTCCCTTTATGGTAGCAGATGCTGTTGAATTGTCAATAAACTGTACTGTCAATGTAGTGGAGTTTTCTACTACATGATTGTTTGTAACTATATAAAGATACGTGTTATCCTGTTTGATGATAATTCCTGATCCAGCACTTTCACTTTCTCGTGTTTTTGACTGGCCAAGTATGTCCTGTCCCTGTGATTCACCCATATTGGTGATAGCAACAATCGATGGCATAGCAGAGCTTACAACACTTGATACTTCGGCACTCTGGCTAGTACTGTCTGTTGCTGCACTGCTTGACTGTGTTGATTTTTCTGTTGATTCTACCATGGAAGTTTTTGAATTGTTTTTTCCAGAAGCAGCATTATTATTACTATTTGATTTTCCTGATGATGCTGCACTATCCGAAAATGTATTATGCAGTACGTAGGAAGTTCCAGTGAATATACTTCCACCAACAATACCAAATACAAGCGCTACTGCTGCACATTTAGCCAATATCCCTGCAAAGCTTTTTGCATTTGGATCTCTTGGCTTCTTTTCTCTTTTCGCTTTTTTAACTTCTTCATATGGCTTGTATTGATATCCGGTCTGTTGATTCCAGTTATTATACTGTCCATTTCCATTATATCCGTAAGACTGGTTATTCGTATTAAAGTTTGGATTTTGATTCATATTCTGGTTTGGGTTTCCACTGTTATTTACTCCAGAATTCCATCCATCCTGGTTTGGGTTTCCATTGTTATTTACTCCAGAATTCCATCCAGTCTGGTTTGAATTTGGCTGATCAGAAAAATTCGAATGATTATCTTCATTAAATCCCATTCTTATATCCCCCTTCATAAGGTTCTCATGTAATGGAATGAGTGTAATATAAATTTGTGACCGTTTTGTGATAAAACAGCCATAAATTCATATTATTCCACGGTAACTGATTTTGCTAAGTTTCTAGGTTTATCTACATCGCAACCTTTTCCAACCGATACATAGTATCCTAAAAGCTGCAATGGAATAATTGCCAGCGAATTCGTAAAATATGGATTCGTCTGTGGTATATAAATAGTTGCATCCGAAGCTTTTTCAATATCTACATTTTCTTCATTTGTAACTGCCAGTGTAAATGCTCCTCTTGTTTTAACCTCAACCATGTTGCTGACTGTTTTTTTGTACAATTCTGGCTGTGTTAAAATAGCGACAACCAAAATTCCTTCTTCAATCAAAGAAATCGTTCCATGTTTGAGTTCACCTGCTGCATATGCTTCAGAATGAATATAAGATATTTCTTTTAATTTTAAAGAGCCTTCCATTGAAATTGCATAATCAATTCCTCTTCCTATAAAGAATACATCTTTTGCAGATACGTAACGATTTGCAAATTTTTGTATTTTATCTTTATGGTTCAAAAGAAGTTCTATCTGGTCTGGCAGTTTCTTTAAATCAACAATAAATGAAGTTAACTGGTCTTTTGTTATTTTTCCTCTGACTTCCGCAAATTTAATTGCAAGCAAGTACTCCGCAACCAGTTGTGCACTATAAGCTTTCGTTGTCGCTACTGCTATTTCAGGGCCAGCCCAGGTATACATTACTTTATCTGCTTCTCTTGCGATTGAGCTACCAACCACATTTACGATACCAAGAGTCATACATCCCTTACTTCTTGCAAGTCTGAGAGCTGCAAGTGTATCAGCTGTTTCTCCAGACTGGCTGACAACAATTACAAGGGTTCCTTCTTCTAAAATTGGATTTCTATAACGGAATTCAGATGCCACATCTACTTCAACCGGTATTCTTGCTAAGTCTTCCACTATATATTTTGTTGTAACCCCTGTGTGATATGCAGAACCACAAGCTACAATATGTATTTTTTTTATGGAAAGAATTTCATCATCTGTCATGCCAAGTTCCTCGATAACGATTTCGTCATCTTTAATTCTTGGGCTGATGGTATCTCGAACTGTTTTTGGCTGTTCATACATTTCTTTTAACATAAAATGTTCATATCCGCCTTTTTCAGCCGCATTGATATCCCATTCAATCATTTTTGATTCTTTTTGAATCGGATCTCCATCTACATTAAAGAATTCAATATTATCTTTTGTAAGCTTTGCAATTTCTTCATTTTCAATAAAATATACTTCACGGGTATACTTTAAAATAGCAGGTACATCGGAAGCAATCAAATTACCACTTTTGCTTTTACCAACAATGAGGGGACTGTCTTTTCGAACGGAATATAAAACATCCGGATAATCTGCGAATAAGATTCCAAGCGCATAAGAACCTTCCACACGATGCATTACTTTTGTAACTGTTTCCAGTGGATTCTTCGTTTTTTTATAATAGTAATCCAGCAAATGTGCTATGACCTCTGTATCTGTTTCCGACACAAAATGATAACCCTTTTCTTCTAATCTGTTCTTCAATTTCAAATAATTTTCTATAATACCATTATGAACAACCGTAATTGTTTCATCTGCATTAAAATGAGGGTGTGCATTGACGTCGGAAGGCTCTCCGTGTGTTGCCCACCTTGTATGCCCAATTCCAGTCATACCTGGGACAAGTTCTCCACCATGCGTAAGTTCGCTTAAAACTTTTAATCGCCCTGTTGCTTTTTTTATTTGAATTTTATCTCCATTGAAAACTGCCATTCCAGCAGAATCATACCCACGATACTCTAATTTTTCCAGACCATCCAGTAAAATAGGGGCTGCCTGCTGTGTTCCAATATATCCTACTATTCCACACATAGTTATTTTCTCCTCATATACGCCATACTTATATTTTATTATCATTTAGGCAATTGCAAAACTCATTTTAAATAAATTTTTAAAGTGAATATTACCAAAAGAAAGCTTTAATGCAGTGGCAAATCGCTATTCTTTTGAAAGTTGATGTTTTGCATTCATATTTACAGCAGAATGAGAAACACAAAATCATGTTTCTCATTCTTCCCTGTTATTTAATTTTTGTAAGTGCTGCTATTTGCTGTTCCATTTGTGGTTCCTGTTGTTGACTTAGTCGTTCCATTTGTAGTTCCTGTTGTTGACTTTGTCGTTCCATTTGTAGTTCCCGTTGATGACTTTGTATTTCCATTTATAGTTGTAGTTCCTGAAAATGACTTTGTAGTTCCTCCTGTAGTTCCATTCGTTCCTGTTGGAGACTCTTCCGTTGTATCTGTTGAATCTGTTGCATCTGTTGTCTGCGAACTTCCTTCTGTCGGATCTGAAGTCCTTACGGCATCATTTGCAGTATAACCGCTTAATGCTGTGATTTTTTTACTAATTGCCTGTACAGTATTAGATGGTGTATATCTTTCATCTGAAAACAGCTGCTGATGTAACATTTTTACATTTGTCATCAAATCGCAAGGTATTACGCTGCTTCCACTTCCGCTCATGTCTTTCGTGTTTTTATTATAAGGGAATCCTGATGTATCAACCAAATCGTAATCTTTCATTGCCGCAACCAAAGACAATATCTCTGTATTGGAATAGCTTGTCGATATTTTCGAAAACATTGCATTGATCAATTTATTTAAGGTAGGCAAATCTGCCTGTTTTGCTTTTGTAATCAACTGCGTTAAAACCGTTCTTTGGCGCTCTGCTCTTTTATAGTCATCACCTGCTGTGTAACGAATTCTGGCATATGCAGTTGCCTGAACACCATCCAGATTATAGGTTCCACCTTGTTTTAAATGTGTTGATTTCTTGCCTGTAACCTGCTCAATTTCAGCAATATAATCCTCATGCCCTGTCTGGCCGTTCATAACTTTTACTTCTTCATTTGTAAGTGTTATCTGAACTCCTCCAAGTAAATCTACGGCATCCACTACTGCATTAAAATCAACAGCAACATAGTTTTTAATATCCAGATCCAGATTCATGTTTAACATCTGCATTGCCTGTTGTGGTCCGCCTTCCGAATATGCGGCATTTGCTTTTGTATAGGTATTATCTGACATGTTCAGGAATGTATCACGATACACCGAAACCAGTCTTACCTGTTTCGTATCGTTATTTATGCTGGCGATCATAAGAGTATCACTTCTACCAGTAGAAAAATCTCCATTGCTTCGGTTATCCAATCCAAATAATGCTATATTTGTGTAACCTGATAAAACCTGCTTTGCAGTATCATCCATTTGATTTATTGATAAATTCTTTTTATCAATACTGATACGGTTTATTTTATTTGCCTTCTGCCAAAGTAAAACTGCTGCCAGAAGTGTTAATAAAATAAGGATTTCGATAACTACAATAATGATTCTTCTTCTTTTTCTTTTTTTCTTTAATTTTTTTACTGCTGCCAAATTTGTCTGCATAGTACTTTTTCTTATAGCTTCAGCTTCCTGCTTTTGGGCATATGCCTGTGCCTCTTTTGCAGCCTGGCTGCTCTGAGCAGCTTTCTTTGACGCATTTGTTTTCCCTGCTGTATTTGCTGTTGTACGTTTTTTTGTCCCAGTTTTGTAATCAGCCTGCGTATTATCTCTCACTGATTTATATGTATTTAATCTTTTTTCTGTCGAATTATTACCAAATCCATATGAGGGATCTGAACTGTCTTTCATACCTGAGGGTCTTTTCAAGTTATTGCTTCCTGGCATTTTATTGCGATTCATACCTTTGGAATCATTACTATTTTGCTCGCTCATATATTTCTCCATTCTATCTTAAATATAAAAAAACCTTTCCCAATATACAATAAATGATTTTTCATGTCAATTTTTTTTATCAAACAGATATTTCAAAAAAACAATTCGGTTTTTTATCATAACAGCGATGGAATTATGAGAAAAATCCGAGTTATTTTCTTCGTGTCTTTTATAATACAAAAGCTGATCTTTTAATAAAAAAGTACCATGACCTTTTAAATCATTTTTTACACCAATCCACTGATCATGCATTTGTATTTCCTTTGGAATCGGTAAAATATATTTTTTTATCTCACTTTTAAATGCCATGCAACATCCCATATAGGAATTTTTCCATATATTTGCAAATGCGCCTGCTTTGGATTTTCGATAGGCAAAAAAAGAAGGCATGATAACACTCATATCCTTTGCATTCACAACCTGTGCATCGTGCATGACTAAAGAACATCCTTGTTCCTCAAATGCCTTTAAAACCAGACTGACTTTATCTTTTCTCCATATATCATCCTGGTCAGATAAAAATATATACTCCCCCTGGCAATGGCTGATTGCATTCTCAAAATTCTTTTTGATTCCATTTTTAGGGCCTTGTATACATCGGATTCTGGTATCTTTTTTTTCATATTCCTGTATAAATTGAATCGTTTTATCCGTTGATCCGTCATCTGAAATGATAAGTTCATCATCCTTTGATAAATTATCCAAAATAGAATTTATCTGCTCTTTGATATATTCTGCACCATTGTAAGAGGCCATTGCCACAGAAACTCTGATATACTTATTTTCCATAGTGGTCTCCTTTATGAGTTACAAACAAAGTTTCATATGCATGGATAATATGTTCCCAGCTATAGAACTCTTTCATTCTTCTTTTTGCAACTGTTTCATACTCATCCCGGTTTGTTTGTATCATATGATCTGCCTTATTTATCAACTGACTGAGATTTCCTTTGGATTTATTCCAATAGAGTGCACCATTACCTGCGACCTCTTCATTAAACCCTACTTGTACAAGCAGATTCAGTGGTGTTGTTGCAAGTGCTTCTAATAAAGATGGATTGGTTCCACCGACTTCATGTCCATGCAAATATGCAAACGCATGCTGCCTGATTAACGATAATAACTTATCATCATATACCGTTCCAACGAATTTAATTCGATGATCTTTTAAAAACTTCGTTTCTGCCAACAGTTTTTTATAAAATTTGTTATTTTCAACATTCGTTATAATAATAAAATCTTTTTTGGTATCTGAATTCATGAATTCTCGAATCATTGTTTCATAGTTGTTTTCTGGCACAAATCTTCCAACTACCAGATAATATTGATTTTCATTTATTTTATGTTTTTGATAAAATTCGTTTAATTTCTGAAGTGCACTTTGATCTGCTTTTTGCAAATCATCTGTTCCATATGCGATAAACGTCGTTTTCGGATGATATTTTTCATATTCTTTGTGGATGTATTCTTCAATTTTCTTTGAATCACAGACAAGTAAATCTGCACTTTTTACCATTAATCTCTCAGAATACTTCCAATATTTTTTAATCCAGTAATTCCATTTTGCACGTTTCCATTCATGCCCGTCTGGGTTTATAAATAACTTTCCGTTACAACTTCTTAATCCATTTTTTAAACCAGAAATAAATGGGCCGATTCTGCATGCCAGCACATATATAACCGGATCTTTTATCTGATTCTTTTGTATATACGAAAGACACCAGCGAAATGCCATGATGTCATAATAAACGGCTTTCGCTGGTCCTATCGAAGGTACTGGAATGGAAAAACAGATTGCGTTTTTATACGTTGCCTGTTCTTTCCTGTCTCCCATACATGCTACATAATATTGGATATCCTGCTCTTGTTTTAAGCAAACCAGCTTATCTACAAAGGTCTCAAATCCACCATAATTTGCTGGTATTCCTTTTGAGCCTATGATAAATACATGTTTCATTATTCTGAACCCCTTCCAGTAATAACCACCTGAATCGTTTTAAATAAAATCTTAATATCAAGACCCAAATCCCAATGCGAAATATAATAGGTATCAAGCCCCACTACTTCCTCAAAATTCGTAATGCTGCTTCTGCCACTTACCTGCCACATTCCGGTTAATCCAGGCTTAATTCCCAGCCTTGCTTTATGCTTTAAGTCATAATGCTCAAATTCCTCTATCGTCGGTGGTCTTGTCCCCACAAGGCTCATATCTCCCATAAGGACATTAAAGAACTGAGGAAGTTCATCAATGGAATATTTTCTTATAAATCTGCCGATTGGGAAAACTCTCGGATCATTTTTCATTTTAAACATATTGCCCTGCATTTCATTTTGCTGCATCAGCTTCGCTTTTTGCGCTTCTGCATCCATATACATGGATCTGAATTTGTAAAATTTAAATAATCTGCCATTCTTTCCTACTCTCATTTGTGAAAAAAAGATAGGTCCGGGGGATTGAAGTTTAATCCATGGAGCCACTATAATAAAAGCAATTCCAGTTATAAACAATCCTATGACACTTCCCACTATATCCATCAGTCTTTTTAAAAGCAATTGACGTGGGGAAGCTATTTTCATACTAGAAGTCATAACAAAATAGTTTCCAAATTCTTCAATTACTCTGTTCGGCATAAGCTTTGTTACATGAACTAAATTATAATGTACTGTAATACCAAATTCCAGCAAATCATTTGCAAGTGCTTCACAGCTTTCTCTGGAATTCCCATTGATAAATACTTCATCTACAACATTTGTTCTTGTATATTCAAAAAAATCATCTGCATTTGCTACAACTGGAACTCCTCTGATTTTCTGACCCTTCATTTGCTTATCAATAATGACAATACCCTTTACCGCAAATTCTGTATATTCCATTTTTTCAAAATTACACACACATTCTTCTGCATATTCTTCACTGGTAACAATAATCATCTCTGAACGATAACGGCTTTTTATGATTCTTTTACGAATGCCTCTCTTTAAAAGAATTCTTGTAAAAAATTCAAATACAATCGCCAAAATAAGAAATACATACAATATCTGTCTGGAGTAAACAGCGGACTGCTTCGTCTGCCACATAAACACCAAAAGACCCACAAATATCGTTATGCAATTGATAATAACAGCTTTTAGTTCCTGGAACTTATTTCGTCTTAAAATTCCTTTATAGGATTCCGCAAAAAAGACAACGCAGATATCAATCATAAGCAATCCTATTACTAATCTTTTATAAGGTTCACTTTCATATGGAAGTGTATCCAAACCTAGTCGAATGCTATAAGAAATAAAAAATGCAATCTGAAGACATATAATATCCAAAATGGTAAAATCAATATGCTTTACCCAGCTTTTTCTCTCTTTTTTATACATATACCTGCCTCTAAAAAATATTTCATAAGATTTTGTGGCTCTAAATTATGAACAAAGTGTAACTTTTTTGTAACTTATTTTTATATAATACAATATAGTTACCACAAGAACAATAACCAATTATCTTAAAAATTTCTTAATCAAAACAAAAAAAGTGCAAGCACTGCTTAGTGAAATATTTCATCCGTAATATTTAACGCTGACTCAATAACATCATCCATATCATAATATTTATATTGCGCAAGTCTTCCACCAAAAATGACTTTCTTTTCTTTTGCTGCAAGTTCTTTATATCTTTCATATAATGCTGTATTTTTTTCATCATTTACAGGATAATATGGTTCATCTCCCGGATTCCAGTCTGCTGGATATTCTTTCGTAATCACCGTTTTTTCCTGTGTTCCAAACTCAAAAAATTTATGTTCAATAATTCTTGTATATGGCGTTTCGTAATCGGTATAATTTACAACTGCATTTCCCTGGTAATTTTCTTCATCTAATAGTTCTGTCTCAAAACGAAGAGAACGGTATTCCAAATTTCCATATACACGGTGAAAATATTCATCTATCATACCAGTAAACACGATTTTGTCTGCCAGCATATCTAAATTAGCTCTATCCTTCAAATAATCGGTTTGCAGTCTTACTTCGACACCCTCTAAGAGTTTTTCTACTATCTTCGTATAGCCACCAATTGGAATTCCCTGATATGCATCATTAAAATAATTATTGTCATATATATAACGAACTGGAAGTCTTTTTATGATAAACGCAGGTAGCTCTGTTGCTTCCCGTCCCCACTGTTTTTGTGTATATCCTTTAATTAATTTCTGGTACACGTCCATTCCAATTAAGCTAATCGCCTGTTCTTCTAAATTCTGAGGATTTTTTACCGCATACATTTTTCTTTGCTGGTCAATTTTTTCTTTTGCCTCGGCTGGAGTTGTAACGCCCCAAAGCTGGTGAAAGGTATTCATGTTAAATGGAAGATTATAAATCTCACCATTGTAATTTGCAATTGGTGAATTTGTGTAGCGGTTAAATTCTGTCAAATCATTTACATAGTTCCACACTCTTTTATTATCCGTGTGAAAAATATGAGCACCATACTGATGTACACGAATGCCTTCTACCTCTTTGGTATATATATTTCCTGCTATATGATTCCTTTTATCAATAACCAGACATTTCTTCCCATTTTTTTTCGCTTCATTTGCAAATACAGCGCCAAATAATCCGGCTCCTACGATTAAATAATCATACATTCTTTTTCCTCCTGCTTTCTATGCAATTACCTATATAACTTCTATTCTATAGAAAAAGTTTTCATATTGTGTGAAAAATTTGGATTATAGAATCCATCTTTTCCTTCTAAAATATCTTTATGTTTCTCAAAAACAATTTGTTTTGATTTCTTTGTATCTTCATTTCTTAGCTTTTTGTCTTCACCTTGTTCTAATCCTTCTACGAAAGAATTCTGAACAATGCGGTATCCTGCTTTTTTTAATTTCAGGCAAAAATCCAGATCCCGGTATGGGTATGGAAGTGTTTCATCTATTCCTCCAACCTTATCGTATGCTTCTTTTTTTATCATTGCAAAATCTAAAGATACTGCATTTAAATCCTGCGCCAAAACCGCTCTTCTGACATACCCTTTATAGTCTTTGGGCAACCCTTTAAAAGACTCTAATATAGTTCCATCTTCTAAAAAGAGAAGACCATTTTGTTTTATTTTATGATTACCAGTGATTAACTTTGTTCCGACAATACCCACATTTTCCTGCGCACAATAGCTATGCAGCTCTTTTTCCCAGTCTTTTGTTACTGGAATAACGTTATCTGATTTGCTTAAGAAATAGTCTTGCTTTTGAAAGTTCTCTGGAAGCTGGTATTTAATATAAAAACATCCCACTTCAATTCGCTTTGTAACTTCTGCCTTGATTCCCTGACGCAAGAAGTGAGCCTGAAGTGCTTTTTGCCCTGCATCAAATGTGTACGTTTTGCTGTCACTGTCTCCTGCTGTAGAAGCCGAATGCATTCTCCAATGGTATAAAATCTTTGGAATATGTCTTATCTGTTCTGTTTCTTCTATGCATCTTAGAACAAAATCATAGTCCTGTGAACCGTCATATTCTTCTCGAAATCCCTTTACTTTAGCCAGCAGTTCTTTTGAGATTACCAGAAAATGACATATATAGTTATTATCCTGGATTAATTCCAAATTGAAATCTGGCTTAAAATGAGGTTGTGTATGTTTTTTTAAATCATATGATACTTTATCTTCATCTGAATAAATCAGTTGTGCTTCTTTTTGCTGGTTTATGACGGATACAACTTCATACAATGCATTTTTTGCCAATACATCATCATGATCCATAAATCCAATGTAGTCTCCTGTTACCAGCTTTAATCCTGCGTTGGTATTTAATGAGATTCCTCTGTTTTCTTCTAGCCGCATATATTGTAATCGAAGCAATGGATTAGACTGCTTCCATTGATTTTTTATTTTTTCAACTACAATCTCTACCTGATTTGTCTTACTTGCATCTGCAATGCAAAGTTCTATTTTTTGATATGTCTGGTTCTGTATTGATAAAAACAATTCTTCTAAAAACTCTGGTTTTGTTTCATATGCGGGAACAACAATACTTACATATGGCTGATAAGTGAAATTCGTCTGGCACTGTTTTAATAATTCTTCGCTTGTTGGAAGAAATTCTTCCACTTTTTTGGTATAGGAACGTACTGGGGCATTTATCTTTTCACTCAATTTTGTGCAAAATCCGCGGAAACCATATCGCTTATACACTCCAAGTACTTTTTTGGTAATTCCCATAAATACACCTCTTTCTTACATTTTCTGAACTTTTCGTATAACCAAAATTATCTGAACCGCAATCTGGACAACAAGTGTTCCTATAAATGCTATAATTGTTCCGACCAAATCATATTGTTTTACAATCGTTACTGATAAAAGGAATGCCACAAGAAGTCCGATAATCCCTACCAGATATTGCAGTTTAATCTCACGCATTAGCGTACATATACTAAAGAAGCTTGCATTGACTGCAATCAGCGCTGCGATAATAAGCATTGGTAAAAACAGATTTGTGTATGGTGCTATATCAGCTTTAAACAGTAAAATCAACACTGGAGACGCTATGAATGCTGCTCCAATTAATGCGATTATGGTAAGTCCTAAAATAATGGAAAAAAATTTAACCATGATTTTCACAAATTCTTTTTTCTCACCTTGTTGGTAACGTAGTGCCATCGCAGGAATCAGCGGTGCAAACAATGTCGTTGCAGCAAGCTGTACTACCACTGTCGGCGAAGAAACACTTGCATAAATACCAAAGATATCATGACCATAATATCGTTCCAAAAATGTTTTTGGAATTGTTAAGGATAAATTATTCAGGAAAGACACAATTGCAAGTGGTGCGCAAATTATCAGTAAATTTTTAACTTTTAAAATCTCACTTTTTTGAAACATAGAAAAAACAGATCTTTTTTCTATCAAAAACTGAGATGAAACTCTTCTATCGTATACTAAAATAACTGCAAATGAGAAAACAGCCATCGCTGCAATCGCAAGTACAAGATTCTTTGTCATTGCATATATCATAAAAAACAATGCAAATGTTCCTATTCCACGTATCGTCAATGAAATTCCAGCATAATCAAGTCTTTCATTCTTTTGATCTAGCCCATAATATACATCTGCTGCTGCTTCTGCCAGTTTATAAACCATAAAAAGTAAAATTACAATCGATGTTTTGATATCATATCCGTATGCAAAACACAAAATAATACAAATAAGAAAGGAAAGAAGGTTTGTATAAAATCTGGAATAAATATAGGTATGCTCCAAATATTCTCCCTTTAAATCCGACACCTGAAAGCTCCTGATGTTAAAAAGTCCAATGACTGCTGCCGGCGCTGTTGTATTAATTGCTGCATTGAAAATTCCCACATCTCCAAATCCAGACAACCTTTTTACTATGATTGTCATTGCCCAAAGGCCAAAATAGTAGACCAGTGAACCAACGGTGTTATAAATCATGTTCTGCTGAACTGATTTTTTTTTCATGTTTTCCATATTTCACCTATTTATGAACACGGGCAACAAAGCCTATGTCATTTACAAATACTTTATCTAATGAATTAAAGTACTCTTTATTTTCCCTATATATAACACTATCTGTAATAACGCAGACGTAGTCGCATTTTTTTTCAAGATTTGCTTTGTATTTGTCGTAGCCAATCTGCCAGTATTTATAATCATTTAGTCGCTGATCCGTTACACCTTCATACCAATATGTCTGATCCTCATCATATGCGCATGGAACCTGCTTTTTGGTGGCGCCTGTCTCTAATAAATCTTCATAAACAAAATGTGCCAGTTCCATTCGGTTATCTGCATAATGACCTTCTATAAGCGTATTCAGATTAAAGCATAATAAGTCATTATAATGCATGGATTTTGAATCTATGACAAACAAAGCATTTTTGCTTTCAATTCTGTTTTCAATACCACCAACAAATAATACCGCTACAAATACCCACATGGAAAAATAACAGGCTGCTAAAATTTTTGTTTCATTTTTCATGTAGCATAATCCTAAAAATGCCAGCCCGATTACAGGAAGCCATAATAAATAGTAATTCTTAAAGAAATAATACGTTGAAACTTTATTAAATTTAAGGCTCATAACAAACATACCAAGAATAAATAAAACAAATACTGGGGTAAAAATAGCCAGGAATCTGTTTTTTTCTTTCTCTACCAGTTTTATGTAGCCAAACATTGCTAATGGTAAAAATGGAAGAAAGTTTGAGTATAAGTCTCTGTAGATTGCTCCTTCATTTGTCAGTGCTGAATTTACCGTGACACCGTCTGCATAAAATACGCCCATATATGTATACCAAAGCCCTAAAATACATGGCAATAAAAATACAGCCAGACAAATCAAGACGGTATCTTTTGAAATCAAACTATGTTTTTGCTGCTGTTTGATAAAAATACAAAGTATCATTGCCAGAAAAACAACTGGCATAAATAGCACGTAACACTGGAATATCGCGTGTGCTGCGAGCATTAGCAAAATAATCGTAAACCATTTTGGTAATTCGTCCTTGATAAAAATGTCCATCAAAACGGTTATAAATGCAACTAATGTAATTCCCATTCCAAGATAGGTGAATCCATAAATTGTACTGTTTAGAGGATATCCCAACAGAAAAATTACAAACGCAATAATGGCTGCAATACTTAAAAATTTACCCTTTATATATTTGCGAATCATACCAAAAAACATCAATCCACAAAGAGCCAGCTGGATTAGATCTTCCATCACATAAAGCTGATAATAGTAATCCACTTTCTTCCAAGGTGCAAACATCTCTATAAACATTCCGTTTGAAAGCTGAGCAAAAAACATTCTGCTGATGCTCTGATTATTCACAAAATCCATTGCTTCCTTAAACCGGGGTGCGGGATCTACCGTTTTATAATTAATTGCAAATTCAAGACCACCATATCTTGCATGATCAATCCATACCATGATTGCCATAAGAATTACGAAAAATATCAGATCAATCCATTCGTATTTATATTTCTGTATTACTTTTTTCGTGATAATATGCCGCCAAAAATAGGCACTCGCAAATAAATCAATAATTCCCATGGATACCAGATTAACTGGTATCTGCAAAAGATTAATAATTGCCGCACAAAATGCATTGTAACACATGAAAAGTACTAAAGTGATTGCAATCCACATCACACCATAGTACTCTTTGTCTGACTTTTTATCTAAATAGAAACCTACTGTCAAAGCTAAAAAACATATTGCAAAAAATATCGAAGCTACTGCCGATACCATAGTCTACCTCCTACTTCACATCTGTCTCTTTTCGTTGTTTTTCATAATGAATAATTTGTAACTGCATCTCAAAATCCTGCCTGTTCTTTTGTCCAATCGTTTGTAATATCAAACCGGAAAAAAGAGATTGGATTGCTGCAAGCATCACAAATCCACAAACAAATAAGGTAGGGAAATTAGGCACCAGACCCGTCTGAGAGTATTTTATTAAAACAGGAATCAAAAATAGTACCGATATAAGTGCCATGAGACCTCCAATGAGACCAAAGAACTTCATTGGTTTATAGTTTCGGTACAATCTTGCAATGGTTTTTAATACTTTAAATCCATCTGAAAATGTATTTAATTTGGAAACGCTTCCTTCCGGACGATCTCTGTATTCAATGATTTCATTCTCCACAAACATATTCTTATCTGCCGCATGGATACTCATTTCTGTTTCGATTTCGAATCCTTTGGAGAGCACTGGAAATGTCTTTATAAACTGATAGCTGAAAGCTCTGTATCCCGTCATAATATCCTTTATTTCTGTGTGAAATAGCACATTGATGGAAAAACGAACCAGCGAATTTCCAAAATTATGAAAGGGACGCTTATTCTGAGAATAGTACGTTGATGAAAGTCTGTCACCCACTACCATATCCACGTTGCGATTTAAGACTTTTTCTATCATCTTTGGTGCGAATTCCGCTGGATATGTGTCATCTCCATCCGTCATAATATAACATTGCGCATCAATATCACGGAACATTCTTCTGATTACATTGCCTTTGCCCTGCTGATGCTCATAGCGCACAACAGCTCCTGCATTCTTTGCAATCTCATCTGTTCCATCCGTTGAATTATTATCATACACATAAATAACAGCTTCTGGTAAAACACGCTTAAAATCCGTTACAACCTTTTCAATTGTCCTGCTTTCATTATAACAGGGAATCAATACTGCTATCTTATCCATTTTTATCTCCTAAACATTTCATACACAGAAAAAATGCAAGCCCTGAAAGCTTGACATTTTCCTTGTTATTTTTCTTGATATAACCTGTTTATTGTATCATACAGGGCTATTTTTGTCTATCTTGTCTCTTTTTTTCAAAAGATGTTTCCCGCAAATTAAGAAATTCTTTTCTTTTTATCCTTCAAATACACTAGTTCCAATTTGGATTGTAGACATACCATGGTATAATCGCATCCCAGCTTGTTGCACCAATCACCGAAAGATATGGATCGGTATAACTGTTTCCATTTAGTGTATCCATTTTGCAAAAAACATTATACGATTCTCTTGGAGTTCCACTACTATCTTTTAATCCAAACAGAAATCCTCCATCGTTTGGATCGTCCTGATACGCTCTGAAAATAACAGCATCTACCATATCATTTTCCTGCGCCAGATAAAAGGTGTACGCAATTGCAGCCGCCTGATACTGGTTGCCCTCACTTGAATCAAAACCCTGTTCTGATAAAAGAACCCTACACCCTGTTCCAAAATTAGTCTTGATATAGTCTGTAAGCATTGTTAAATTGTACGGGCTGACAAACATTGCACTTACATTCTCTGGTGTATATTTTAAGTAATCTGCTGCCCAAAACTGGGCACTTTTCATAATTGGTGCATACAAGTGATATGCCAGACTCCAGGTCGCATTCGCCTGAAGCTGATGCAATATCGTGTTAAACTGATAGATATATGTCCTCCCTGCAATTGCACGGCCTTCATCATCATATGCCCAGGAATGGTCTATGGATATAAATGTCTGGTCAGATGGACGTACGGTTTTTAGGGCATTATATAAAAGCAGATATGATTGTGCATATGCTGTTACATTTGTATTCACATCAAGTGTTCCCGTATAGTTATACTTGTTTGGCACATTCACTTCATTTCCTAAAATCCAGTTGTCAACATGGCAATTTGCCTGACCATACCGCGTACCCAGATATTCGAATAATGCTGTCCATCCATCTCTTGAATTTGCGTCCTGTGCATCCATCTGGTAATACTGGTGCGCTCCTGCATCTCTTGACCCTGCATATATATAATCCTGGTGTGCATCCATCCATGGAACTAATAAAACGAATGTAACAACAATTCCCTGTGCATTGGCTTGTTTTACTGCCTCATCTATTCCATCCATGCCGCCGTTGAAATAATATGTTTTCCCATTATAGGTATAGGAACATGCAGGTGAAGGTTGTGATAGCCACTGTCCTAAGTCTATGTTAATCAAAACATGGTTTACATTTAAATTCGGATCGTTTAAAAAATCGGTTCCCTGAATTCCTTTTTTGGATGTGACAGGGAAAAAGGTGGATCCATTTCTTCCTTCCGGTTTACCAAAAGAAATGTAATGCATATAATATGATTTCAGATCCGTTCCATAGGTTGCTCTGACATCGGCATAATTTGCTTTATATGCCAATACATTAAATTCTGAACTTCCCTGCTTTCCATTTTTCATTCCTGCACTAATAAATTGTTCCAGTGCGCCTTCATCATCATATTGATACTGTGCCTGTATATCCGCATTGTTTTGTATATAATATTCAAAATTGTAGACGGAAGCATACTCTACTCCACTATAGGATGTCACAGGATTTACCAGCTGTGTACTTCCTGTTGCCGGGCGCCCCTGCGCTTTCCCAAACGTAATATAGTTTAAGTAATATGCGCCCAGGTTCGTTCGGTATGTAGCACGTAGATCCGGATTTTGTGCCAGATATGCATAAACACTAAAGTCTGCTTTTGCCGTTCTTCCCTGTGCCATTCCTTCTTCTACGAATTCCCTCAATACGGAAATATCATCATCTGGATACTGTTTTGCTAATTCCGGATATGTTTTAATGTAAGAGTAATAATCATATACAGAGGAATAATCAATTCCTTTATAGGTCGTTACTGGATCCGTAACGGAGGCAGTTCCTGTTGCTGTTCTTCCCTCTGTTTTTCCTTTCTCCATATAATGAAAATAATATTTTTCTAAATCTGCACCATAGGTAAGGCGTAAATCCTGATACTTGTTCTTATATGTTGTTACATTAAATTCTGTACTTGCCTGACGCCCTTCCACCATTCCATGATTTAAGAAATGCATAAATAAATCTTTTTCATTATAGCCATATGCTTTTGCTAAATCCGCATACTTCATATAATAAAAAGACATATGGAAAAGATTTGCAAATGGATTTTTATTCCCTAATTGCAAAAGCATTGTGGCAGTTTTATCATCCACTGCTATATTTTGTGTTCCACTCAACTCCTGCTGTAATAAAACATTTGCAGTCTGTATTCTTTCTTTTGTCTGGACAACCACTTTCCCTGTGTCTGCATGAAGAATAAAAACAGCAAAAAACATAAGGATCATGCACAATATTCTATTTATGATTCGGCGAGATCTTCTGTATCGCCTTCTTCTACGTCTTCTTAGAGATTGATTCAAATTCATTTACCTTCACTTTTAGCCTCGTGATATTCGATTGTTTCATTTGTAGTATCTTTTATACATTGCTCCTTTGCTATGTATATTGGACGTTTCTTGACTTCCAGATATATTTTTGACAAGTAAAAGCCTAAGACTCCAATACTAAGTAACACAAGACCTCCGATAAAAATCAGTATACAGATCATTGATGTCCATCCATAGGCAGAACTTTTAAAAATCATTTCCCGAATCACAATAAAAATAATTGCAACAAATGCTACTCCACACATTCCGGCTCCAAGAAAAGACGAAATGTATAATGGTGCGATTGAAAAGGAAACAATTCCTTCCAGTGAATATTTAAATAATTTCCAAAAAGACCACTTTGTCTCTCCAGCAACCCGTTTTACATTTTCAAACTCAATCCATTTTGTTCGAAATCCGACCCAGCCAAAGAGTCCTTTTGAAAAACGATTATATTCGGATAAACTTAGCAATGCATCTACATACTGCCTTGTCATTAAACGATAGTCTCTTGCTCCGTCCATTAATTCCACTTCAGAAATACGATTCATGATTTTGTAAAAACACTTTGCACAAAAAGAACGAATCGGAGGTTCTCCTTTTCTGGAAACTCTTCTCGTCGAGACCGAGTCATATCCTTCTTCTTTGATGTATGTAAACATTTCAGGTAATAACTTAGGGGGGTCTTGTAAATCTGCATCCATGAAAACAACATAGTCGCCCGTTGCGTTCTTTAATCCCGCATAAATAGCAGATTCTTTTCCAAAATTTCTGGAAAACGAAATATATTTTATTTTTTCATCCTTCTTTTTTAATTCTTTTATGATTTCCATTGTGTTATCTTTTGAACCATCATCTACAAATATATATTCAAAATCAACATATGCCATCTGCATGGCAACTTTTTGCATTTCTTCATGAAATAACGGTAACGCACTTTCTTCATTGTAACATGGAACAATTACTGTAATCTTTTCTCTTTTCATATTCCATTTCCTTTCATTCAAAAGCTCAATCCTTAATATATTAACATAATTTTAAGAAATACACTTTGCGAGTTTCTTAAGATACTTTCTATTATGTTCCATATCTGTGAAAAAAAAGAGAAAAATAACCCGAATATGAACTTTAAATTCTTAATATTCGTTTATTTTTCTCTTTTTTTCAAAGACAAATTTTATTTAATTTCAGTAATTCTCTTGCTGTATCTAAAGAATCAACACCATGCAGATTCTTAATCGGTGCAAATTCTTTTTCTCTAACCACCTCATACGGAAGGCAGTTGTTCATCATATGAACCATATCAAGCACCAGTGTTTCAAATTTGTACCCATTCGGTTTATCTGGTTGGATATGAGTTCCATTTTCATCTACATACGGTATCTTTTTTTCCACCACATGAACTGGCATATGATGATCTACAATTTCTTCTAATTTGCTTTCGGAAAAAAGATAATTTAAAATAACACCAAAACCATATTTCAAATCACCATTTTCTTTTCTTGCAGTAGCCATTTCTTCTGTCATTTCATAATATTCTGCAATGGATGGTTTTCCATCTTCCAAGCATAATACGCCTACTTTTTCATCCGGTGCGGCCTTACTTACTACTTTTGCTCCACTTTCATATCCAGAAGCTATTGTTGCTCCAAGAAAAAGAGGATCTGCTATTTTTTGTAATACATTATCTACAGCAAAAACATTAATCCATTTTATACCCTGTTTTTTTAAATCTGTCAGTAAACCAGCTGTTTTCATAGAAGAGAACCAGCCACCATTCCCGTTTGGCGCCATAGCTATTTCTCCTACTTCGCTCAGTAAGATATGTCCTTTGAAATCAACCGCTGGCAGCATATCCTGAGAAAAGAAGTGAACATATTCTTTTGGATATCCAAAATACTTATGGCTTTCTAAAAAAGTTACCGTTTCCTGTTTATTTTTCTGGCTGGTCATAATGTACATTGGAACATACGCATTGGCTTTTTTCGTTACTTCCATAAGATTTGAAAATAAACATTCAAAAATATACAGTTCTTTTGTAACTCCAAGATTGCAGCAGCCTTTTGGTATTTCAAATCCCAATCGGGTTCCCTGACCACCTGCAAGTAAAACAGCAGCTACTTCACCTTTTTGTATTGCCTGAATTCCCAAATCATAGAATTCATTTTTTCTTGCTTCTATTTCCTCGATTTCAACTGCATCTGACGGAGAAAAAACGCCTCTTTCATTGATTGTTTCTCGTCTGTTTACTTCGTCTACGATTGACCAGTCTATTTCATCTACTTTTTTTTGAAATTCTGCCTGTTCCTGACTGGACATTGCTTCAAGCTGTTTTTGAATATAATATTTTGTATTATTTATCATCTACAGATCTCCTTAATTTTTAAACAATATAATCCATAGAATAATCTGCACGGTGCAGCGTCTGGTTTAGATTATAATATGGGTCTCCCAACTCTAACTCTGATTTCCATTTTTCTTGAAAATAGGCTATTTCTTTGTTAAATCTTTCCTGCTTTTCCGGAGTATTTTCCAGACCTCTGGATTTTGATTCGTAATGATATAATGTCGCATATGGGTTAAATAATAACAGTTCCCCTTCTTTACGAATACGCATACATATGTCAACATCATTTAACGCAACGCACAAATATTCATCAAAACCTTTAATTTTTTGGAATGTTGCTCTTTTCACCATAAGGCAGGCTGCTGTACATGCTGTAAATTCACGTGCAGTTACAGAATATGGATAATACTTTTCTTCTCTATCCTTTAAACTCCATAATGCATTTGCTGCAAATCCACCAATTCCAATTACTACTCCACCATGCTGAATTGTGTTATCTTCATAATATAACATGGCACCTGCTGCACCACATCCCTGACGGTATGTATAACTTACTAATTCTGTAATTGTTTCTGGATTGATAATTTCTATATCATTATTTAAAAATAATAATAATTCACCTGCTGCAAATTCTGCTGCAAAGTTATTAATTGCCGAATAATTAAACTCTTTTTTCCAATATACAACTTTAATACGAGGATCTTCTTTTTGAATTTTTGCATAATATTCAAAGGTCTCATCCTGTGTACTGTTATTTTCTGCAATAATTATTTCTATGTTTTTATAAGTGTTTATCTGTTGTAACGACTTAATACATTTATCCAAATCATCTGTATGGTCTTTACTTGGAATTATAATACTCACCAGTGGATTTCCTTTTATCTCATATCGAACATGATAAAATCCTTTTACATCGCTTTCTAAAACATCCGCATTGATATTGCATCTTTTTAAATGATTTTCGATAAACGTTTTCTGGGTAAGTTCTTTATTACGAATAAATTCATCTGTCTCCTGCTGAACTTTCGAAAATAAAACCTCTGGAATATGCCCAATGTTTTTTATCTGCTCAAAGCATAAAAAGCATAACTCATACCATCCATTCCCAAAGATTTCTGCCTGTGTTAAATCTATCTGCTCTAAAGCGGACTTCTTAACAGCAAACATTCCTCCAACATATTGAAAATTGCACAGAAGTTCCAGACTCTTATCTGGTTTGAAAAATGGTTTAAATAACTTTTTCCCATCCAGAGTAATACAATCTTCATCCGTATAAATCATATCTGCTTTGTAACTTGCATTCTCGTCTTTGGTATAATGATTCAGACGAGTTTCATTCAATTCTTTTACACAGGCAAACAGATAATTATCTCTTGGAATCAATCCAACCTTTGTAAAAACAATCACTTCCTGTTTTATTTCCTTTAAAACAGAATCCAAATCCTGATACTGCTCAATCATCATAAGGTTCGATGGCTGATATGACTGTTTTTTCCATGCATTCTTTGCAACACTTTTTTCTTCTTTTGTGGCATTCACAGCATCTACAATGATTGCAATTTCAGGCATATAAGCAAATTTGTGTGCTTTTTGCTGTTCTAAAATTGTTTTTGTACATTTCTTTCTTCTTGCCCAAATCATATACTCTGTTTCCGGACTAATCTTAAACCCAAGTTTGTGCTTTATTCTTCTAAATGTAAAGTCCCATCCATACTCCCGGATAAAATGGAACGTTTTTTGTATTTTATTCATTTTCATTGTCTCAAAATCATTCATAAAAATATACCTTTCGGATCATAATTTATATTCGTAAGTAAAAGAACCGTCTTTCGCAAAATTCGGATTATAATATGGATCTCCTTTTTCCAGTAAAGGTCTCCATTTTTTCTCCATCTTCTCTCTATCTGCTAATACAACTTCCTTTTGTATGTAACTTTCAAGCGGCTTTTTCTTTTCTAGTTGAATCACATAAGGATTTAATACAATATACTTGTTTTTCAGCCCTTGCTGTAAGGAAAAATCAATTCCAGCATAATAGCAGTCACTAATCTCTGACATAAATGATTCTTCTAAATCAGTTTTTCGCGCCATCATTCCCCACATAGAAACTGCACTTACATTATGTGCATAATACATTCTTCCTATATAACCATATTCACTAAAATTATTATGATGTTCAATTGGAAGTGCAATTTTATCTTCCCCTATGCCAATGATATAACCTGCTTCTTCTAACATACTATATGAGTTCACAAATCGGCATCCAGCGATTCCCACCTGTGGCTGCATAGCATACATTACAAGGTGTTCCATCCATTTCGGATCCAATACTTCCATATTAGATTCTAAGAACGTTACATATTCTCCATTTGCACTGTGAATTGCTCTACGGAAAGCTTCGTTCATATCCTCGTTCGTTTTTGCATTTAAAACATGGATATTATCCTGTGTCTGCAATAAATCCAGTAATTCTAACGATTCACTCGTAGAACTATTAAAATCAAGGATTATAATTTCATAATTTGTGTAACTGCTTCTTGTATAAATAGAATCCAATAAAATAGCTAAATTTACAGAGGACTCATGATTTGCAATTATAATAGAAATAAGCGGTTCTTCCTTTATTTCATATTCCAAACGATAATGTGTCGCACAGATACAGGAAGAGAACACCTCTACATCCCGTCCCAGACGTTTTTCATTGTCACGTACTGCATTCTTACCTGCTTCAATCGCATATGACTTTGCTCCGATATTCATAGAAACTGATTGCGGATGTACTCTCCAAAAATATAATATTTCAGGAATATGTACTACTTTTTCTGCAACGGATGTTAACTTCAAAATCATGTCATGATCCTGACTTCCATCATATGTTTTATCATACAATCCTGTTTTTTCAAATAATTCTGCTTTAATAACACATAAGTGGCAAATGTAATTTACTCCCTTTAAGTTATGTGGAGAATAATCTGGTTTAAAATGAAGTGTAACAATATTCTTAACGGAATCCTTTAAAAAAGTCAGTTCATCTGTATAGATAAAATCTGCATTTTCCTTTTCGATTTCCTGCATGCAACGATAAAAAGCTGCTGGATGCAACATATCATCATGATCAAAAAGAACAATATAGTCCCCTGTGGCCATCTCAATCGAATGATTTGTATTTTCTGCAATTCCTTCATTTTTTTCAAGCTTTTTGTATAGGATTCTTTTGTCTTTCTCTCGATATTCCTGACAAATCTTCGCTACTTTTGTATGTTCCAAATCACTGCCATCTGCTAAACATAATTCCCAGTTACCATATGTCTGTGCCTGCACGGATTCAATCATATCTCTTAAATAACGTTCGGGTGTATTGAACAAGGGAACAATGACACTGAATTTCTTTCCTTCTTTGAATTGATATTCTGACTGGTTTTTGATATCTTCTTTGGAAAGCGTAATCTTTTTAATGAATATTCTGTTTCTCTTTCTCATCAAAGATTTTCTATTTTTCCATTTCAGTTTAATCTTATTTAAAATCTTAATCACATAAGATTTTCTGTCCGAGGATCTTCTAAGTTTACTTTCAGCCTTCATAAATAAGATTGTACGGACTTTCACATTCGCATAGATTATATAAATCGGTTTTATAAGGAACCAGTACTTTTTCTTTTTTAAGGATTTGATTTTCTCACTTTGTCCCGAATATAGGGGATTCATACTATCAAGTTCTTCTTGAGATAATTTTTCTTTCACTTCTTTTGAGGATTCTTCTGTTGATTCTTCCGCTGGTTCGTCTGATACTTCTTTGATTTCCCATACATTCGCGAACAAACCTACATCAGCAACCATTTTCTCGCTCTTAATACAGGTTGCATGGTGTAGGTTTATCCAGTTAAATATATTTTCATTCCATTTTTTTGCCATTATATACTCCAACTATAATTATAATTTTACTTCAAATTATATCATAACTATTTTTTTCGTTTGTGTCAATTCAATTACCAATTAAGTGCTCGTGCGCATGCAAAGCAAAACGCTTATTTCCCTTGTATGATCCACCCATATCTCTTTCTAACGTAGGAGATTTATCTGTATTGAATGGAATATGAATCATTAAAATAATCGGTTTATTCTTTTTAAATTTTTTATAACACGTCCCATATTCTTTCACCTATTTTCAGTTTGATCTATTTTTTCCAATTTTGTTGTAATTACAATTTCGTTCGCCGGTCTGTCATTCCAATAAAATTTATGTTTAAAATACTGGATATCCTGTGTTGTTCCATAGGTCGCTGGCTTTATGGTCTCAACATAATGAAATTTCTTTCCATCAAAAGAATAACGATCTAGTGCTTCTTCTGGTGTTTTCCCATATTTGTTTGGGCCATGCATATTTAAATACACGTCGCCTTTATACCACATCATGCCCTGATACCCCCCATATTGACCCATTGGCTGAGATAATGCATAATCTTTGATATGGTTAAAGTGTAAATCAAATTTTCCTATAACCTGTTTATCGTAATAGCTTACCCAATAAAATCCTCCGTGTCTTTGAATACTTTCTGCGATTCCAGAACCTAACTCTGCTCCTTTTACAATTTCTAAATTCGGAAGTGAATATTCCTCAACTCTGCTTATATAAGGTTTCCCTCCTCCATTTATATTATATACTGTCGCAAACATCTCGTTTTTAATAATTGAAATGCCACCAAAAGACATAAACTTCCCATTGCTATCCTTCATTGTATATGCATTATGTTTTTCTTTTATCAAAGTTCCCTTCATATCATAAACAGAAATAATATCTTCCAGATTAAAATTCTTATCACGATCTGTTGCAACATAAATATATTTTCCGTTCGTTGCAACCCCTTGCCAGGCAAGATATTTTTCACTCAGCTTTATTTTTATCTCTTGATACTTTAAAGGTTGATTTATTAGCTCAAATGCTACAACTACCAGAGCTATTCCCAAAGCTATCCAAACAAATATTTTCCCTTTAACTATAAGTCTATATAATAATTTTCTATAATTTTCAAATATCGCCTTGAATTGCAATTTTTTTCCCCATTTCAGTTCATTCAGATTCTAACATCAATATAAATCGTCCGAATACATTTCTTTATTTTATTTTCCAGTTATTTTTAAAATTAAGCCCTTTCCCTTATAAGAACCATCGGATACGATTTGAGTTATATTTTCATTTAAGGAATCTTCATGATGAAAATGTAAATGACCCGAAAGAACTTCTACAACAGGACTACTTTTCGCAAGCACCAAATCCATAAATTCTTTCGTATTATTATCAGTTCCATACGTACTATCAGTTCCAATCAATATAATTTTTTGCCAGGTCTGCAATGTATCACGCTCTAAAGCAGGTGTTTTTTCGGTATTCATAGGCACATGTAACATTAAAATGATTGGTTTTCCCTTTTTGTATATCTGCTTAAACTCTTTTAATGCTTTTGCAGAAACGCTTCCCTCACTATCATTCACAGAGCAGATGATAAAGGATGGATATTCTAACATCTGACATTCATAATCCTTATTTTTATAGTGACTTAAAAATTGCTCATTTTTATAATTAAAGGTACTTTTCCAAGGAACCGCTGCGTCATGATTACCCAGCGTATATAAATAATCCATATCCAGATATTTCAGATATTTATCAATATATTCATAATTTGCTTTTGACTCATAATCAACAATATCTCCACCCATTAATACTGCATCTACATTTTTTTGATTTGCAAGACGAATCCAATTTGGAAATTGGATTTTACTGCTTACTCCTTTATCGGTATGAAATATTTCACTCCTTGATTCGGCTGTTCCATATGAACCAAGATCATCTCTCGTCTTTAGCAATACATGGGTATCAGAAATATACAAAAATTGATATGTTTTTGTTACTCCTTTTATCTTAATACTTTTCGCCTGATATGTAACTACCTCTGGCGATTTATGCATGCTGCTTTTCAGCTTCTCGAATGACACAATTTTATCATACTTTATAGCTATCACTGTAAGCGTCATTACAGCTAATATAATTACTAATTTTTGTAATCCTTTTATGATTTTATCCATAAATTATCACCTCTCCATCTATTATCATTACAGTCAAACATTTTCCGATGATATAGAGTTTTGCTTATTCTTCTCTGCAATATGTTCTAAGAATACACATGCAAGTACTGCCATGCAGATAATACAGTGAAAGACATATCGTGATTTCATTTCATAAAAAATAAGTATTAGAAATGTACCAAACATAGAATATGTAAATATTCTATATTTATAGTATCCTTCTTTTTTCGTCAGACACATACCCAGTATCATAAAGAGAAACCACATCATGTATTGTGCCCGTGCGATTCTATTTATCCATCTTCTAAGAATTTGATTATCCAATAAAAGGTGACTTGTTAGACATGTATGATATTCAAATTTATTGGATTCTTTTAACGTGTCCAATCCAAAACCGTATCTTTGTGACTGATAGGTTCCCTGTGTCCATGTCCAATATATTTTTTTAGAAAAAAGACACACATCTTCTTTTGGTGTTCTGCTAATCAGCAAATTATAGAAGTCAGAAAATTGTTCTGGTCCTTCATATATTTCATTATGCATCATCCCAAATTCTTCTTCATTGATTCCCATCCAGAACATTGTCCAGATTGGTTCATCTTGTGCATTTGGTGTTCGAAAATTTGCATTTACAAAACTATCAATTCCTTTTGTTACAAACACTATAATCATTACATATAAGATTAAAACGCCCAGCTTTTTGCATTTATTTTCAAACAATTTTTTCCAATAATGAAAAATATAATCTACTACAACAGCCACAATAAAAATTCCAGCCAAAACCCTCAAACTATATGCAAGCCCAATAAATACTGCTGACAGGAACATGTTTTTAGGTGTTCTTGCCTTTGTATAGAAATAAATTGCAACCAAGCTAAAACAGAATGTTGGATAATCAAAATAGATATGATTGCAGTATAAAATTAGCGGAATAAATGATGCGATAGCAATAAAAAGTGTTTTCGGATATGGAAATTTAAAATTCACTGCGATTTTGCTTACAAAATGAACAGATATCAAATAAAAAAATACATTAATAATCTTTAAAGCTATTTCACTTTTTGGCAGAAAAAAATCTAAAATACCATACACTAATGATACCTTCAGATTTTTTGCAATATATTGCAGATATTCTGATTTTTTTATTCCCAAAAAATCCAGATTGGAAATCATAAGTGCTCCATCTTTTACGTATTTCATATCAGAAAAAGCTTTCAGTGGAACCAGTATAACAAATGCACAGGCCACTGCTCCAAATACTATCCAAAGAACAATATAAGGAATTTTTTCAATCTTTTTTGCAAAATAGAATATTAATAGATAGCATGCACTGACAAATAGCAAAGCTACAATATCCCAAATACCATTTTGCACGAAATAAGGGGAATCATCCATGTTGTACATTGCCTTAATAAATAGACCTATGCAAAATAATAAGCTACAAAATATAATCCAAAATTTAAAAATGCTATTATCTAAAAACTTTATGAATTTATTCATTTTATCCTCTAAATACCGTATACTTTTTGTATTGCGGCATCCCAATGTTCTCTTTTTTTCAGTACATGTGATATCACATCCCGAACTGCTCCTTTTCCTCCTTCAACTGGAGAGATATAATCCGCAATTCTTTTTATTTCTTCGCAGGCATCTGCTGGACAACCTACAAACCCAGCCAATTGCATAGGGGGTAAATCATTCAGATCATCTCCTATATATCCTACTTCTTCTTTCTTTATATTATTTTCTTTCATAAATTTTTCCAAAAAAGTCTTTTTATCCTTCACGTTCTGACATAAATATTCGACTTTCATTTCTGTCATACGACACTCTACCGCTTTACATTCACGTCCCGTTAACACCATAATTTTCATTCCTATTTCGTGTGCAGCAAAAAATCCTGCTGCATCTTTCGTGCAAAATTTTTTCGTTTCATTGCCATGCTCATCATAATATATTCCAGCATCTGTCATGGTGCCATCTACATCAATTACAAAATATTTTAAATCTTTCATCTTTATCTCCTTTTAAATACAAAATAATTGTAGCATTCATTTTTGATTGCTACAATCATAATTTCACAAAATATTGTTTTTGACATATTTTAGTAAGCCTAGAAATGTCTCATTTTGGGCTACTAAAATATTATCACATCGAAACTCACTGGCTATTTGGTTTCGTAGCGCTGGAACTTTTTGGGATACTCCACCACTAAAAACTAGCATATCAAAAAATTCAATTGGAAGATTTTTAACTGCCTCTCGATAATTTTGAACCATTTGTTTCATAATTCCATCTGAAAGATGATTCATATCAAAATTATTTTCTAGTATGTTCCCAATAGAACCTCCAACATAAGAATTACTGGAATTATCAAAAAAGCTCATATTAATCGACAGATTCTCTGATTCTTTATCTGGAGAACAATTTGTCAATATCTGCCATATTTTATTTTTATCGATTAATAATTCGCTATTATATGTCTTCAAAATGTTCTCTATAAACCCAAAATATACATTTAAAGCTCTTCCACACGGAATATGAGGTATTGTTATCAAATTATATCCATGAAAAAAAGGTCTTATTTGATATTTCAAAGAAAAATCCAATGACTTAGACAGTACACTAACTTGGGATCCCGTTCCTAAATTGAACGAAAGTTGACCATTCCTTTCCAATCCACTTCCATATAAAGTTGCCTGTTGATCACCAATTGCTGGATAAATTTTATATCTTGTATCTTTTATGGCACATACAATTTCTTGGTTTTCACTTACCTTCGGGAACTGTACATTTTCAAATCCATAAAATTTAATCAATTCCTTATTCCAATTACAATTACAAAGATCATATAATCCAGTTGCTGCAGCATTCGTTGGGTGAATGTAAGGTTGTCGATTCGATAAACTCTTAATAATATAGTCACCTAGTGTATAAAAATATATTTTTTTTTCTTTCCAATCTAGGTTTTTATCTAACCAAACGTATAAATTTGTACTTGCTATACCAGCTTTACATTTCATACCAGATTTCATTATATCGGACATTATAATTTTTTCATTTAAAAAATTCAAATAGCTTTGGTTATCCTTAGTTTGTAATGCTAACTCATCCTGCCAAGAAAAATAGTCACATATTAAATTATTGGAATCATCCGTTAAAACAAAGCCATGCATTTCGGTTGATATACTAAGAATAAAATCTTTTCCATATTTCGTAAATTTTTTTAAAATTTTTTGAACTGCGACTAATGTTCCTTCAATTTTTTTAAATTTTCCTTCTATCAATAAATCTTTTGTTTCTATCTGCATAGACTCCATAATTTGCTCTGAATCATCCTTAAATATTGCTGCTTTTAAGAAACTCGTTCCACAGTCTATAGTAATCACGTTCGTTTTCATCCTAAATTTATCCCCTTATACTATTATTCTATTTACTCATATGCATAAATTTGTCTTGCCTCATTTAAAACATTTCCTGCTTCATCATACGCAATTATATGAAGTGTTCCTTTTTTATTCGAAATTGAAAATATATTGTTATCGCTTTGTTCCTGAATAACTGTCTCATTTGAACTTCCATCAACGATATTTCCAATATAATATTTCAGTTTAAAAGTTCCATGAGATACATTTTTAATTGTAAAACTAGTCACATCCCCAGTTTTATTGGGTATTAATTGAATACCATAATTTATATTTTCCTGATTTGAAATCTTTTGTGCATAAGTCTTATAAAAAACCTGATCATAATCTACATCTTTCTTGATTATTTTGCACAATAGTTGCGTCACCGAATTAGCTCCGATAGTATTTAAATGATTATCGTCAATAAAATCTGACTCATCTAATTTCAAATATTCCGGTTTGCATAAATTCAAATCATAGTAATCACAATTATGCTTTTCTAGGTAGGTTTTTATTTCATTTACATAGTCATCATAGTTTCCAAGTGAAACCAAACGAAAATCAGACATCGGCGCACTAAAAAAATGAATTTTTATATTATGCTTTTTTGCATATAAAATCATAGCACTTAAATATTTATCATCATCTGAGGTTAATTTACTTACTGGCCAAAAATTATTTAAATACGAGTACGTTCCTTTTGGTACCGCATAATTGGATGTGATAAATCCTTTTCCTCCATAAGAATCAATATATAAATAATTTTTGTAACTTTCTGAAGTCTTATGTATAAAAAGTTGTGCTAAAAATCCCTGCATAAATAAATTATGCCAGTTTCTACGTGCTGGTATGAAACTATTTGCGTAATAATCTGGAGTACTTGCTCCAAGCAAATAATCAATCTTATTACAAGATGTTTTCATGTAATCAGAAATAATATATGTTGATGTCAATTCGGTTCTATCTTTATTATATCGTCCTAATTGTCCGTAATATAATTCTACCCAAACTTCTTTTATTTGATTTGTTTTCTCTGCTTCCTTCAATAAAGCAAAAGAACCATCCAAAAACTGTGCACTCGTTCCTGCATTAAAAGTATTTTCCTGCAGTAGCTGATCTCCCAGATTTGGATCAAATGTTCGCATACAATGTGATGAACCTAAAAAGAGCATATCTATATTGGATTTTTGATTATACAATTCATGCAATGTTAATCTAGTTAATTCGTTGCTATCATCTATAGTCAAAAATGAAAATACCCTGTTAAAAAACAACAGCAAAAATACGAATATGAATATAAGAATACTATTTTTGATAACAGTAACAATTTTTCTTATTAAATTTTTCACACTCCTGCTCCTTTAAAACTGACTATAAATAAACTTTGTTACATCGTATCCAGCACCATAAATGCCCACTACCAAAATAAAAAAAATCACAATATCATATGCAATAATTTTAAACCAGATTTCCTGTTCAGCCAGCTTTGCGCTAAAACAAATTCTCTTTTCGTGACAAATATCTACGATCAGCAAAATCAAAATCGAAATTAGTAATATGCTAATATCTGCGTAATTAAAAACTTGATTTGGTAAAGAAGGTATCCAAATATTGTTTACCAGCGTATATTTAATAATATCAAAAGCATTTTCTATTCCATCTGCTCTAAAAAATAGCCATGCAAAATCTACAAGAAAAAATGTTATAATGATTTTTCTAATTTTAGTGCTTAACAAAACAGCAGTTTTTTCGCTCTTTAAACTGAATTTCACTTTCAAATTGTAAACAATTAAGTAAATACCATGCAATCCTCCCCATACTACATAGTGCCAACTCGCTCCATGCCACATGCCACTAATTAAAAATACAATTAAAATATTAATATACCTTCTTATCTCGCCTTTTCTGTTTCCACCTAAAGAAATGTACAAATAGTCTGTGAACCAGCTCGTCAATGATATATGCCATCTTCTCCAAAAATCTTTAATTGAAGTTGATAAATAGGGTTGCTGAAAATTTTTTGTTAACTCAATCCCAAGTATTTTAGAACACCCTCTTGCAATATTTGTATATCCATCAAAATCACAATATATTTGAATTGCATATAAAACTGATGCCAAAACAATATCTAACGCATGGTAAGAAGTATAGTTATTATAAACCGAATCCACAAATATCGAAGCTCTATCGGCAATTACAAGTTTTTGAAAATATCCCCAAAGTAATATCGGCAATCCTGCTTGAATATTATCTCGTATCTTATTATAGGATTCTCGAACATAACCAATCTGCTTTAACCGCAACATTAAATTTGAATATCTTCCAATTGGTCCTGCAACTATCTGCGGAAAAAAAGATACAAACAATCCATAATGTATAAGATTTCGCTCTGCTTTTGTCTTACTACGATAAACATCAATAATATATCCAATAACTTGAAATGTATAGAAAGATATTCCTACTGGTAATAATAGATCGAATTTATTTACATTTATATTAAGCTTTAATAAAGTTAAAAATGCGTTTAGATTTTCAATCACGAAGTTACTGTATTTAAACATAAAAAGCATACCAATATTAAAAATTACACATGCTCCAATTATTATCTTTGAAAAATCTCTTTTTGTATTATCTCTTTTCACAATTTCTCGGCTTTGTTCTATCGAAATTCCACAAATCCAGGTTGAAAAGGTTGAAATCAATAAAACAATGGCAAAATATGGATTCCATGACATATAAAAATAATAACTTACAAGTAAAAGCCATATTTTGCGAAATTTCAAAGGCATAATAAAATACAAACTTGTAATTATAGGAAAAAACAATATATATGATGGTGAATTAAATAGCATTATATCTCCTCCCATAATAAATAACCAGCCATCTTAATTACTTCTCGTCCATATTGATTATATTTACCCTCGTTGCTATAGTAAAAAAAGCACATAATAGAAATATCTGTATATCATAGAAAACCGCTAATCCTAATATACCATTTGATTCGGCAATCTTCGATGAAAAAATCAATGATATTACAGCAACAAAAATATATCCCAATACTACTTTGGATTGTTGTCTTATAATCGTTAAAACAACGCATAAGTATCCAGCTAAAGCTAAAAATCCTGCTCCAACCATAATTAATAGAAATTCCATTTTATAGTTTTCCAATTGTGTATGATAAATAAAATCTAGTATTGGTATTCCCAAAAAGAAGCTTGCGATTAATACGAAAATAGTCAAGCCAAATAATATAAACTCGCATTTCCTCAAAAGTTTCAAAAATCCTTTTTTATCTTTTGTTCTCCATAGATCTGTAATTTCTAATAAAAATGGCTGATAAAAAAAACTATTAACCAATGCAATTGTAAAAACTGGTGTGGATATGAATCCATAGTAAGCTTGTTCTACGTTAGGCAATTGTCTGTCAATTGCATATTTGGGAGAATTTGTTATATAAAGAGATAAAAATGATATCAAGAACAATGAAAAACAATTTTTCAATAAGGATTTCACTTTATCGAAATTTAACGTATATTCTTTCTTTATCCAAATAGACTTTGTTGTTTGAATTAATTTTACGTCTATCACAATTGATATAAATAACGCAATTAATTCAACCAAAACTATATTACATTTTAAATATAATCCAAATGTAAATAAAATCAAAATTATAAACCATCGAAAAGCAAAAATTTTACTTCCAAGATCAAGCCTTCCATTTTTTTGTAACAAACCTGTAAAAACATCCTCAAAAGATTCATTTGCATAGATAAGGCACAATAGTAGTATAATTATCACTTTTGAAAAGCTGTGAATATGTTGCAGATAATAATATACTTCATAAATTATTGCTCCTAAAATCATTAATCCAACTGTAACAATTCTAGAAACAATATAATCTATATCTGAATATTGATTTTTTAAATCTGTTACCTGAAATGTCCTCATACCATATTTTCCAACTGCCATAACCAGGTTGGCAATTGCAAAAGCTATTGTTAAAGTTCCAGTCAATTCAGTACCCCAAGTACGATTACATACCATTAATATAATAACTGATTCAGATGCATTCACAAAACCTGCAACTGTATTCCAAGCAAAATTTTTTTTGCGATTTTGCTGTTCAATTTGTATTGTCTTTCCCATAATTTACTCTTCGTCAACTTTAGTTTGATCCAAAAAATTTAATCTACCTTTTTCGATTACTAAGGGTGAATCAGTCACTTTTCTTCTAACCGCTAAAATATATTCTCCTATAATTCCTAGTAAAAACATGTTAATTGAACTTGTAAAAAACATGCCAATTAAAATCGGAGAAATTCCCATCGGATATTCTGACCAATGAAAAACCTTTAGAATTAAAAACACAATTGAGATAAGTGAAAATAATACTGAGAAGAATACTCCCATAACTGTGGCTGCCTTTAAAATTATATCTGTATAATCTATAAAGTTTGTAATTGCAATATCTAAAAGTTTCCAAAAATTGTACTTACTTTTTCCTGATCTTCTCTCTTGTTGTTCATATTCCAAATAACATATATTATAACCATATTGTGCAACATTACCACGAATGGAGTAATTTGGATTTTTCAACTCTCTAATGATATCTAAAAAATGTTTATCATATAATCCAAAATTGCAAAACTGTTCAATGAATTCAATATCTGAAAAGCGTTTCATGATTTTATAATATCTGTTGCGAATCATATATTTAAATATATTTTCTTTGCTTTTCGTTTTAATTGCTGCTACGATTAAATTTCCTTCTTCCCACTTTTCTAAAAATTGAGGAATTAATTCTATCGGATCCTGAAAATCAGCTGATAAGTATATCGCACAATCTCCTTGTGTCTGTAGCAATCCATATATTGCAGAATTGCCTTTAAAATTCTTTGCATTAAAAATGGCACGTACAAACGGATATTTACTACATAATTGAAAAATTCTCTCCTGAGTCCTATCTTCTGAATTATTGTCAATAAACTGAATCATGTAATCATATTGTTGTAATTTAGTTTCAAATAAATTAATTACATCTTCACACAAGGGAATTACATTATCCTCTTCATTAAAGCATGGAATACTCATGAAAACTGTTTTTCTATCTTTCATTTTTTAAGTCACTTTCCTGCAAAATTTTTCTTTCACACAAAAAATAATTATCGCTATTTTTGTTAATCTTTTTAAATAATTCTTTTGCTGCTTCTGATGCAGAATTTCCTGTCACAAAAATAAACAAATTTTTATTCTCCTCTTTTTCAATATTAGATATATTCTCAGGAACGAAAACTCCATCTTCAAATTCAATTTCATTTCGAATCGACCAATCAAAAACTTTTATTAGTTTTGTCTGTGAATAATTTTCACTTATATATTGATTCAAGCGAACCGCTGTCTGTGTAGCTCCCCAAAAAGCATAATTCAAATTTGTATCTTTTTTCCAATTATTTTTTACATATTCAATCGCATAGTTACCATAAAATATATCATGGAAATTTTTCATCTGAATCTTTTCTCGCATTTCACTCAAAGAATAAATATCGTGATATTTTTCATATGTATCATAAATTCTGTCTCTTGCAATTTTAAGTATTAGATCCTTTTCCTCTTGTGGTATTTTTACAACAGGTGGATTCCAGTCTATATGCTCATAATCCTTAGGTTCATAAATCGGTATAAACTTTTCCAACCAAGTGTATTTATAATAATTATTTTCAATTACCATTACCACTGGTATTCCAAGGGCTAATGCTATGATTGCAGCATGATATTTTGATGTTACAATTAACTTAGCCTCTTTTTTATAGCGCTCAATAGTTTTATTCCCAAGTTCATATATATCTCCATTTTCAAATAATTGCTCTGGTGTCATATAAAAATCATGTGAAAAAAATTCGTAATCTTTTAGTATTTCACTTGGAATGTAATCTTTTATTCCTTGTTGAGGATCAATGAAAAAGGTCTTTGTCTGTGTTGGAAGTATCTCATTTCTTTCAGGGAATGTCGCAACAAGACAACCTTGCATATATGCATTAATTCCAGCGTCTTGCAATTTTCTCATTGTTCTCTCGTCTCTACAACCAACTGGCTCAAATCTTTTTAACATAATTAAATTTTTACTTAAAATTTCATGTTCTCCACCTAATGTCAGTCCCAAAAAGACAGGTATAATGCGTCTTGAATAATCTACATTTAATGCATATACATTAATTGGTACTATAATATATTCTCCTTCATAACTATCTAACTCATATGGAAAACATGTAATTAGTTCGTCCTTGGCAACACCCATACTTTCATATATCTGTTGAATCGCTAAACATTCGAAAACGTCTCCCATTGACATTAGTCGATTTCCTTCATGTCCCTTTTTTGAAAATCCTATATGTCCTAAAATTCCATACTTCATGTCTATCTCCTTAATTCATAATGTTTTTATTAGTCATAATATGTTTATTATATATTAACAAAATATTAATACGCTTTTAATTTTTTTGCAAGTATTAGACTATATATTATCAGAATTCTTATTAATTTTACCCTATATTCTTGTGGAACTGATAAATCATTTCAGATAAGTTTAAAAATTTTATTAACGAAAGTGCTTTATATTTAATACCAGCATGTTTTTTTTGATTTTACAAAATCAATTAATACTTCAAGAAAAATCACTATCGCAAAAAAGAATAGCCAGATATTTACAAAAACCATTCCCCAAGTCAATTGATAACTATCTGTGTTTATATTAATCCAATCAATTCGATTCCATGAATACAAACTAAAAATAATGCAAAAACTTACAAGGTAAAAATAATTCAACCCCGTAATTTTAGTTTCTTCACTTAAAAAAAGTATCAGTGGAATAGAAAAGAAACACAATACATAAGTAAATGAATCACTGGGTATCCATGTAATAAATAGACAAATGGAAAAAGTTTTTTTCCATAATTCTTTACTTAACAAGAACATCATTAGACAAATCAACAATGGAATTAGCATAAATGTTTGATTTACATGAGCACAATATTTATGAAGTAATAATTCGTACATAATTTTTATCATATTTTGAAAAGAAAATTTATATCCCAAGCCCCAAGATATTATATTTCCATTTCTATAAAAGATATTATTTATAAATTGGTGGATAGTACTCCATCCATCATAAAAAATCCAAAATGGTATAAAAAAAATAATAAATCCATAGAAAATAGCTAGCAAAATTTTTTTTATACTTTTTCTCTGTATAATAATCAAGCCAAATAATGCTGGATATATTTTAATAGCAGCAGCAACAGCAAGTGCGATATAAGATATATGCATTAGTAACTTTCGTTTTGATTGATACAAATATGTAAACAGCAACGATAAAATCAATGCCAAAAGAATCATATTTCCTCGTTCATATGTAAATAGAAAAGGACCTGACAACAAGATCAGAATAGAAGCACAATAATCTTCTTCTAAATTTTTCTGTTGGTTTAATAATAAATGAAGTGTTAAATAATTAAATACCAATACAAATGATAATAAGAATATTATAATTATTATTAATGTATACATACTTGCTTGCATTAAATACTGATTTTTCGAAATGTTAATTGGTATAAAATGTTTAATAAACAACGAAAAAAGATTAGCTAATACTGGATAATTCGAGCGAGTAGGCGCTGTATAAGTAGAATCTGCATTTTTTAATAACGGTCCTATAAAATCCATGAATGTATTGTGTGTATCATGAACAAAATAATATACTAGTCTTTTACCTCGACTAAAAAATATTTCTGACCAGTAAATAGAATAATTTAATATCATTATAATACAAAATATTTTTTTCTTACTTGAATATAAAGCTTTCATTTTTACTTCCTCTAAGTCATCAACCACCAGTTCAACTGGGGGAGTGTTATTAGCCCTCATAATGGCTATATTACTAATCGCCCATAGGGCTTTCCGGGTATTGCAAGAACTTTTAATAGTTCGCTGTAAAGCAGTACTTCTGGAATCTTCTTTTCTAGATTCTTCTGCCTACTCTTTTATATATTTCTGAACTACTTCATCTGTTATATTACCAATTGTCTCAACATAATATCCTCACGCTCAAAGGGCTTTATCCCATTTAGTTTGCACTCTAGATGTTTGTCATAAACCATTCAACGTACTTTTAGCTGATATCCCATAAATGCTGAAATAATTAGCTTAAGTGGTATTGCCACACTAAGATTCACATTGCCTATGTAAACTGCGCTTGCTATAATATCCACATTTTTATACTGACATAATGTGCTTATTATTTCTCGAACATCGTCTTTAACTTTTCTATATAATACTTTTTTATACTTCAGAATAAAACAATGTGATATTGGCTTTCCATCTTGTGTTAAATATGCTTCTATTGTCCGTATGGACTTACTTCCTGTGCTATATTGAGTTTGGCGTGAGACACCCGTCTCAATATAGCACAGGAGGGTTTTTTATTAAAATCCTCACCGTTCTAACTTTACATTATCCCCAGCATAGCTGTGGGATTAGTATTTTCATTTATTTTAAGTTACTACAGTCAAAAGCATTTGAAACCTAGAGATTTATAAATAGATCCCTAGGCTTCATTTTACAACTCTAACAATTTATCAACCTTTTCACAAATTTTATTTATTATTTTGATTTTGAAAATACTCTTTTCAATTAAATAATATCGTATACGATCAATAAAGAATCCTAATGTATAAATCCATATAACAATAGCTAAAATAATAATAACAAAGTATTTGCTTTCGTACCATTCATGTGCTTTTAACAAATTTAACCACAACTCATATCGAAAGAAATTGTGATCATGAATTAGCAAAATTCCAAATGCTCCTGTCGCCAAATAATTGACAAAAGGCATTTTTCTTTCTTTCAAATATAGGAAAAAGAAAAACAAACAATATCCACCAACAATATTTGTTATTGAGGATTCATCGTACATCGTTCCTAAGAAAATCTGAACAATATGACTTTCTGGAGATACAGCGTATAAATATCGTCCCATCCATAATGCAATCCATATCATTGAAAACATAAAAAGCATAAACGCTTTATTTTCAACAATTTTTACTGGCCATTTCTTAAGATTCAATGCAATTATGTACATGAGTACAAATAATAGCAATTCACTAGATAATGGCTGCATATAAGAGTCTATTACACCTACAAATTTTGAGACAACCTCAAAATACAACAAAATGATCATTAAAAATCTAGCTTGAAATTTGTTTATTCTTGTAGACAAGATATTTAAAAACGGTATCAATAAATAGAATGCCAAATAAGATGCTGCAAAACCATGTGAATTTCCAATAATTGGTAGAAAAACGCTAAACCAATTAATTGGTGTCGTAATTCCTCCTAACAAAAATGTAATTATGGTAAAAGTAAGGGAATATGTAAAGACCATTATCCATACTTTTAAGAATCTTTGCATTTTAAATTTCTGTTCAACCAAGAACCAACAACTTAATGCAATAAAACAATCAAAAGCAAGTTTCCCACCCGGAATTAAAAATAATGCAAAAATATGGTTTGCACTCATACCAGCCATATTATAAGAACCGCCATGCACCGAACAATGATGTGCTATAATTATAAGCATGCAAATCACCCGTGCCAGTTCCAAATTTGAATTTCTTGCAATTGTATTTGTTTTTGACTTATTCATGTATAGCATAAATAAAAGCAATGTCAAAATAATGATTGACATTGTGACAATTAGAATCTCATGGGTAGTCACCTCTGTTTTCGACTTGTAAAATCGGATATTATTCAAGGAAAACTGATCATTAGTTTCTGTTCCGATATCGATTCTAAATTTTAATGGTTTTTTACTTGATATTGTAAACTTAGTACTTAAATTTGACGTATTGACTCTGTTAACGATAACATTCTTTGAATTAAAATTTCCTTCAATCGGTGCATAATACAATTGAACCTGCAAATCTGAATCTGAATTAGCTATATTTGCAATACTATCAAAATTTACTTCCACCGTGTTATAGCTATCACCTGTGGAAGGAATGATTAAATTAGGATCATTACCCATTGTCACAAAATTATTATTATTTATCTCATAGTCATTTACTTTAACTTGAGACCAATCAGTAATTACTTTGAGATTATCTTTTTTTAGAAATGTTTGTTGCTTAAAAACCAATATACTTACCAAAACAACAACAGTTGATACAATAATTAACGAAAAACAAATCATCATCATTTTACATTTTTCGGCAATTTTATATTTTCCGTTCAACTTTTGAATATTTTCAAAAATTCTACTTTCCAAAATTCTTATTTTATCTTCACTAAGTTTCAATTTGTTTTTTGATTTAATAATTAAAATCAAAAATATTGCTATTGAACCTATAGAAATTAAACCACCACAATAAATTGCTTGAGGTTCATAAACTAGTTTTACAAAATGTTCCCCGGAATTAATTTTTGTTCCTAATAAAGATATATTTATTTTTACAGTATTTACTTTCTTTCCATCAATATATATTTTCCAATCTGAGTCATAAGGCATAGCTAAAGACAAATACTGATTATCCTTACTTACGTTAATTTTAAAAGATACTTCATCTTGAGTAAATTTTATATCAGTAATAGCTTCATTTTTATCATTTGCAAGCTTAGAAATATATGATTCAGACTTATTTAAGCTACTATAGCTTGCGTTATCTCCATCAACAATCGTGTATTCGAGTAATGCAATTTGTTTTTCTTTTAAACTCAATTTGTCAAGTTCACTTTTTGACATGATTTTATCATTGACAAATGCAAGCGGATAAGCATTTTCATTCTTATAAACCTTAACTTTATTTAATGAATTTAAATATATAAAATTATCTGATAGTTTAGTATTGTCATTTATTAAGTAGTATTTTACTCCAAAATAAGAAAGTAGATTATAATTCGTTCCAACACCATCTATGTAGTTTAACTGACTACCTGTTACTTCCTTAGGTGAAATATTATTTTGAATAAACTGAGGAACACTAACTGGACAAGCAACATAAATTCCCATTTCTTGTAAAAATGTAATATATTCTTTGTTATTTACTGAATTATATGATTTTAGTCCATAATAATTCTGAGCCATCGAGTCATTCTCAGAAGGAATATCATTATTATCATAAACAGAATCAAAATTCTTGTCTATTCGATAAAATGCAGTATCATGTTTTCTTAAATCGCTTATTAATTTAGAACTACTATCGAAATAATCAGATTTATTTTTCTCAGAGTATTCGCTTACAGAATTTTCATTGCCATACCAATGATAATAATTCGCATTGATATCAGCAAATATAATAAAAATTACCAGCATTGTAAGTGAAAATTTCTTTAATATTACAATTCTTGTATTTTGAATGAATTTTGTCAACATCAGCAAAAATGTTAATGCCGAAATAACGAGCAAATATTTTTTTGTAGAGCATAAATAACTTTTAAATACTTCTAACATAGAATTTTCATGTGTAGCTAAAATAAAGCAGGCAAAAAATATTATAGAAATCGATAATAAATATCCCTCTAAAATATATAGTATTTTCAAACCACCGTTTTTAATTATTGAATCTATTGAAAATGCGATTGTCACACATTCAATCAGTGTGAAAAAGAACATCCATCTCGCATTAATTGTCGAAAACCCATTTAATACAAATGAAAAAACTGGAAATAATATTGTTGTAAAAATAAGAACAGAAATAATACAAATTTTTCTTCTTACTACTTTATTGCTATAAAAGAAATAATGAACTAATAAAACAAAAAATACTCCACTTGTATAGGTAGATAATTGAAAATAGTCGTGTGAAAAGAAATAATTGGCTCCCACATATTTTGATGTTAATACACTACCCAAAATATCATTTGACATTACTCTCGTCAACGATGTTAATAAAACAGAAATTTCTGGTGCGAATAGTTTCATGCCCATACCTACATCGGTATTCCCAGATACTCTAGAACTAGCTAAAGTTAAAGATAATTGCGGCAAGATTGAAAACGCAGACATTGCAATTACCAATATCGCCATTTTTAGAAGTGAAAATAATTTAGGTATTGAAAAGTTACCTCGATTTTTACAACCAACAATAACATAAAAAACTAGTAGTATTCCAATTGCATAAAAGAAATAGTAAGAATATATACACGTCAAGAATAATATAATAATAAAGAGTCTATGCTTTCCACTGTCTAACCAGCGTTCAATACCCAACAACAATAATGGTGCATATACCATTATTGTCCCTAATGCCAGATTACTTCCCATTATAAGAGAATATCCACTAAAAGCATACAATACAGAAGCAATAATCGTTGCACGTTTATCTAACTTAAAATAATTCAAATAGCAAGAAATACATAAACCTTCTACCACAATTTTAGATATAAAAGACCAAATCATCATTTGAGGGATTTTTGTTTTTCCAAAAACAAACAAAATATAAGTAAAAGGATCAAAGTACACATCTGCATGTGTAAACATACTTGTGCCAATACCCATTTTCCAAGACCAAAGACTTCTATCATCTTTTAATGCATCAAACAACTGATAATAGGTTGGTAAATTCGCCCTTAGTAAATCTGATAACAAACCTTTCGACAGAAAATAATAACCACTCAAAATATATTGATGAAATACAAACAAAGATATAAACAAGATAAAAACTATGATATAAATTCTCCATTTGATGTTCCCTAATGCTCTAAGCATATAAATCTCCTTTTACTGTCCAAGTGAAATAAATAAGAACTTAACAGCCTCTTCTATTTCACTTCTTTTTACATCATGAACAATTTTAAGTTTCATCTCATTGTCCATAAGAACAGCAGTTAAGTCTGAACTAATCTGCTTTTTGTCTTTTCGAATAGCTCCTATTATTGAATCCATATCAATTGTGATATCCGATGAATCTATTTTTATAATTTTCCATAAAATATTTTCTATTCTATTTGCTCTCTCCTCATCTAGCCATTTTCTAGATAATGAAATTCTGTTTGCTACAATTGTTCCCATTGCAACTGCAGTTCCATGCGGTATCGCATAATTACTCATTGTTTCGAATGCATGTCCAAATGTATGTGCATAATTCAAATGAATTCTGATTCCTTTATCAAATTCGTCTTCTTCAATAAAATCTTTTTTAAACAATAACGATGATTGAACAAATTTTTCTAATACTACCTCATTTCTTTCAAGCAATAAGCCAATATTTTCTTCCATGTTCTGAATTCCTTTGTCACCAAACATCACATTAAATTTAACGACTTCACCCAATCCACTTTTATAATCCTTTTCGGATAGTGTATGAAAAAAAGAAGTGTATACTTTGATTTCATCAGGAGGGTAAAAAGTTCCCAATAAATTCTTGAACTTTTTATAATTCAAAGATGTTTTTCCTCCTATACAACTATCGCATCCCGCTAGTAATGTCGTTGGATAAAATGTCCAATGTATACCTCTATACAAAATGTTAGCAACAAATCCAGTAACATCTTGTACAATTCCACCACCAAAGGATATTAGTTTAGCATTTCTTTTTGCTGGAATCTTTGTCATAATTTCACATATCTCCAATGCTGTCTCTACCGTTTTATTTTTCTCATATGATTCGAGTAAATACAGCTGTTTATCGGGTATTTTAGAAAACAGTTCATCTCGATATAATGAATAAAACAATTTGTCAACAACTAAAAATGTTGTCTCATCAATTTGGAAATCTATTAGAGTTTCAAAATTTTTAAATATTTCAACGTTATAATTTTTAAATTTAGATTGTATCATCATTTTGAAGAAAATCCCCCATCTACTATTATTTTTTGTCCTGTCAAATATGTATTTTTTTCGTTTCCTAAAAAGAAAACTACATCTGCAATTTCTTGAGGTTCTGCCATTCTTTTTAAAGGAATATCTGCAGATATTTTTTCAATCTCTTCCTGAGAGTTATTTTTTTTTGTTAATTCTGTTAGTGTAAATCCTGGGCAAACTGTATTTACTAAAATATTAAATGGTGCTAATTCAAGTGCTAATGTATTAGTTACTCCATGAACGCCATTTTTAGTAGCACTATAAACACATCTTCCTGGTTTCGAAACAACTGCCCAAATAGAAGCAATATTAATAATCTTACCATAATTATTTTTCTTCATCTGTGGAACTAGCCCACCTAATAGCTTTATAGGTGCTATTAAATTTACAAACATCATTGATTTTAGTTCTTCATCTGTTATATCTTCAATTTTATTAATTTCATTACAACCCGCGTTATTTATAATAACGTCAAAATATATATCTTTATATTTATCAACAAATATCTTAATAGATTCCATATCCATCAAGTTCAATTCTTCTCTTGTTGGTGCAAACACTTCATAATCTTCACTTTTAAATTTTTCAACAATTGCTTTTCCAATTCCTCTTGCTCCACCTGTTACTAATACTTTTCGCATTATGTCCTCCTATTCACTTATAAGATTTAATTATTAGTGTCATCGATTTAATTATTATAAGCATTAATATACTTATAAGTATGATATCATAACCTAACATTGTATATGAAAAAACAAATTTTTTACTAATCGAAATCTCCTCAATTAGTTTAAATGGAAATGGAATTACAATTCCAAGCATCATAAGAACCATTACATTATCTAGCTTTTCTTTCAATTCTTCTTTAAAAAAATTCAACAATGGAATAAATAAGAAAATACAAGTATAGTAAAAACTCATAGTGGGTATTAATATGACAAATAAACTTAAAATTAACAATTTATATTTTTTTTCTTTCATTATAAAAAACAAACAAAGTAATACTAAGAACAAAATTATTGTTATTTTATCTGCTAAGATTAACAATATTTTCCAATTTAACAAATCTGCTAATACCAAAATAATTGTTTTTATTGAAACATTCAATCCATAACCCAACGTTTGGCTTGATTCCGATGAAAAGCATAATGCATTAATCATTGTTTTTATTCCCCCGATACCTCCAAAAAAAATAAATGGAGCAAAAAAACAAAATATTCCTATGCTTCCTAAAACTAATAAATCCTTCCATTTTCCTTTTTTTATTAATAGTAAGCCAAATATAGCAGGATATATTTTTATAGCTGCTGCCATACCCAATGAAAAATAAGCCATATTTTTAAGCAAATTACTTTTTGACTCATAAAATTCGCAAAAGAATAAGGTTAATACAAATGCCACTAAAATAATATTTCCTCTCTCTATAGTAAAAATAATTGGTGCTGATGCCAAAATTAAAATATTAAATAATTTTTTCTCAATAATGGAAAATTTTTCATTTCTATTCATCAAACTTAATATTGTAAATAGTAGAAAAATAGTCATTAGCATATACTCTAGTTCTGCTATTTGTGTAATACGTAAATCAAAACCATTATTACCAACCAACGATTTAGGAATTGTCCAAAAAAGAATTTTGTAAAATAATAATGCCATTGCTGGATAATTTGAAAACTGCAAATATGGATTCTTATACCTAGTAATATCTAAACTACTAAAAAAATCCATATAAATATTTGAAGCGTCTGATGAAAATACATATTTAAAGGTATCGCCTTGTGTTATATAGCAAGTAAGGTAGAAATATAATGTTAGCATGATAGCTATCAAAAGCACTTTAGAAATTTTTGTATTTTGTAAATTCATCAAAAATTTGCAAACTGCGTATAAGATATTGCTTAATAATAAAAATAAGCCAATTAAAGTCAAACTATTTATTCTGTTAAAATGAATAACACTTTTATACACTTCAATACTTTTAATCGAGAAAGTTTGCCCGAGAGAATCTCCAATTCTTAACATAAATGCATTTCTTCCATCTATAAATCCAGATGAATCATTATTAAAATCTAGAATCATTTGTTTATTATCAATTTTTCCACATTTCATTGCCTCATCGGAATATTTTCCATTTACTGTATAATATAATTTTACATTCATCGGTAGTTGAATAGCATCAAATTGAATACGAATTCTATCATATGTTCCTTCTGATTTAAAATACATATAAAATGGATCATATTTAATTTTAAACAATCCATTATCTAATTCATAGCCTGATAAATCAGCAACTTTTAAGTCAGAAATCTTATTAATTAATTTTTCTTCACAAAAAAAGTGTGGTTTCAAATAAAAAACCAAAAATATACAAAGTAGTAACGCAACCAATGTACTAATAATACAACTAAAAATTCTCTCTCTCTTCTCCCACATTACATTAATCCTCTTTAAAATTCAAACGTTCTTCTTCAATGACCATCGGGCGTTTTGTTACCTTTGTTAAAATTGCTCCTATATACTCTCCTATTACTCCAATAAATGCAAGCTGAATCGAACCTAATAGAAACATTCCAATCAATATTGGAGCTGTTCCCATGTCAAAACTATACCAATGAACTAACTTCAGGACCAAATACATAACAGCAAAAAAGAAGCTGACCAATGACATAAAAAATCCTAAAAGTGTGGCTATTCTAAGCGGTTTTTTAGATACATGTGTTAGACCTGTAATTGCGAAATCAAAATATTTAGCAAAATTATAGCTTGATCTGCCAACTTTTCTTTCATCCTGTGTATACTCTACCAGACACCATTTATAACCCAGCTGTGTGACAAGACCTCTGATATATGGATCGGGATCATCCATCCACCTTATCATGTTAAGTACCTCTTTATCATAGAGTCCATATCCTGTAACATTTGTCAAATGCTCCGTTTCAGAAAAATATTCCATAATTTTATAGTACAGTTTTCGAATCTGAAACATTATAGGATTCTCTTTACTTTTAGTTTTCTGACCTAATACTACTTTATATCCTTCTTCCCATTTCTGAAGAAATGTTGGAATTGATGAAGGCGGATCCTGAAGGTCACAAACGATGCAGATAAGTGCATCACCTGTCCCTTGTAACATTCCATATGTACCAGAACGATTAGGACCAAAATTTCTTGCATTCAGAATCACTTTGACATTATTATCTTCCTTTGCCAAAGCTCGTAAAATCTCTCTAGAATGATCTGTCGAATAATTATCAATGAAAATATGCTCATATGTGTATTGAGGCATTTTGTCAAATTCAGCCTTTACAGCATGATATAAATTCATGATATTCCCTTCCTCATTATAGCAAGGGGTCATAATAGAAATATGTTTCATAGTTAAACTCCTTTATACCATTCCATTGTTCTTCTTATACCTTCTTCAAAATTAATAGTTGGCACAAATCCTGTATCCTCTGTTAATTCTGATATGTCCGCTGTTAATTTCATAACTTGATTTGGATAATATTCTCTTTCCCCTAAACCAATTTCAAGTCCTGGGTTTATAATATTTCGAATAATATTAATATACTCTTTTAATTGTTTACTTTTACCAGAACCTATTGTATATGCCTTCCCATGTTTTCCATACTTTCCGATTAAATAAAAAGCACGAGAACAGTCTCCACCATACACGTAATCCCAAATCTGATCGCCTTTTGTAAACTGTAATCTTTCTCCATTTAACATACCAATTACAGCAGACATCACCATGGTGTAAGAGTTATCGCCAGGTCCATACGTACTGACGATACGTCCCCAAGACTGTCTCATCCCAAGTCCTTTACACATAATTGCACTTAATTTTCCTGCGGTGTATTTCGCAATTCCATATCCAGTAATCGGATTTTTAGGTATACGATCAGATAATTCACCTTCAACAAAACCAAATTCTGCCTGTGATCCAGCTCCCACAAATACCTTGCAACCAATTTCATGTGCTAATTCTACTGCTTCCAAGGTGTTTCGTACATTTCTTTCCTGCAATATTGCATCATCACGGCTGTCGCCGTATGTACCATCCCAAGCAAAATGATAAAATGTATCATAATCATGTTCTAACACATCTTTTAAGGCAAGCAATTGATCAATATCGCATTCCACTACTTTGATTTTTTCTGATTCTTTTAAATTATTTATTTTTTTTGAGCCTGGTCTAATAATTGCAGTAACTTCTATTCCATCAACAAGCATTTGAGTAATCATAGATGAACCTATCATTCCCGTTGCTCCTGTAAGGATAACTTTTTTCATAATATCACCATTTTATAGATTTTCGTATTTAATTTTTTTATTTTCTTTGTACTCTTCTCTTGATAAGAATGGAGATAAGTCATCAATTGCAGGAGAAACAATCTTTCCATCTGGTAACACTTTAGAACCTAATTTTGGTTCAAAGTATTGTGCTTTATCAAGCATAACTTCGCAAATCACTGGCCCATTCTGATTCAAAACTTTCCCTACAACTTCGTTTATTGTATCAACTGATGCAATTCTATAATAAGGAATATCATATGCATATGCTATTTTCTCCATATTTGGGAAACTTACACCATTTTCCTTACTTATTCCAGCCAAAGCACCTTTAAACAAATTACTTTGCGTCTGTCTCATGGAATGATATCCATCATTGTTAAGTACAAAAATTCTTATATTTGCCTGATTGTATACAATTGTCTGTAATTCCTGCAAGTTCATTTGAATACTTCCATCGCCATCCAGACAAATCACACGTTCTCCGTGATTTGCAAAACTGATACCTAAAGCTGCTGGCACACCATATCCCATGGTTGCGGATCCTGAATTCGTAAATAAACGAGTTCCTTTTTTTATTTTAGCAGTTTGGAAAGAAACGACACATGCACTACCATTTCCAGTAACAACTGTTTCTTCTTCTTTAAGATTTTCGAATAATTTTCTCATAAATACATATGGGTTAACCGGAGATTCCTGTTTATAGTATTCAGGCAATGTTGCTGGATATTTTGCATCTACTTCACGACACCATTTTACCCACTCTGCATGCGTAGAAGCTGGATTTTCAAACCCACTTTCAAGGATAGCATTTAATAAATCTTTTACATCGGCATGCACTGGCAGATCTGGATGTATCGTATGTTTTTTCAACTCTTCTGCATCAATATCAACAATAATTTTGTATGCATCCTTTGCAAAATCATCATAGTTATAACTAATTTGGCGGATATTGAGACGACAACCCAATGTTATCAGCAAGTCACTGTTTTGAACGATAAAGTTTCCACCTCTGGTTCCTATTGTACCTGGTCTTCCACAGTACAAAGGATGCTCATCCCAGATGACATCATGTGCATTCCATGCAGTTACAACTGGTATGTTCAGTTTATCGACAACTTTTAAGAACTCTTCTCTTGCTTTTCCAAGACGAATTCCTGTACCAGCCAGAATTACTGGTCTTTTCGCTGCTTTTATTTTATCAATGATTTTAGCTGTATTAGAAGTATCATAAACAACTTTTTCTGTATCTTCTTTTTCAATTTCGAAGTGTACCAACTCATCTGTGTCAATAATTGCAGCCTGAATATCAAGAGGAATATCAAGCCATACAGGGCCACCTCTTCCATGCTCAGCAAGATAAAAAGCTTTTTCCAAATGGTATGCAATTTCATTAGCTTCATCAACATATTTTGCGTACTTAGTCATTGGTGCTATACAGTCTGTTATGTTAAATTCCTGATCTCCAATCTGGCGAACTTTTGCTTCCGTTGCATGTATCGTTGTCACTCGCTTTACCTGACCAGATACAACAAACATTGGAATCGAATCTAACCATGCTCCTAAAACACCTGTAATGGCATTTGTTCCTCCTGGTCCACTCGTTACACATACAAGTGGCATTTTTCCAGAATATCTTGTATATGCTTCTGCAGCTAATGAACAAGCCTGTTCATGATGGTTAAATACACAATGTAACCCTTCTTTATGTGTAAATGCATTATCTAAGTGCATAGCACCTCCACCAGTTATCATAAAACAATGTTCCATTCCATGGTTTACAAAGAAGTCTGCCATGTATTCTGCTACTTTCATTTTCATTATAATGTATACTCCATTTCTCTATTCATCCTGATTATCCAGTTTCACTTTAAAAGCCCATATTTTATTCATAAAATAATTAATCGGTGTCGTAATAAACAAGTTTATTATTGGACCTAGTAAAGGATTGATATGTAACGCTTCATTCCATAAAAATAACAACACATTAGCTAAAATAAGACCTGAAAACGCATATGACATAAACGTCTTTCCCAATGCAATGAACTTCATTCTTTGCTGGCCTTCTTCTTTCTTAAATACATATTTGTCATTCCAATAAAAAGAATTCAAAACACTAATTACAAATCCTGCAACGCTTGCAATAATCCAGTTAAATTTCAATCCTATGAATACGGCATAAACTACATAGGAGATTGCGAAATTCGAAACACCAACTACCGCAAATTTAACAAATTGAATGAATGTATCCCACTGATCATCTTTCATTTCAACATGAAGTAAAGCACAACATTTATATATAACAGTGTGCATGATTTTCTCAAAAAAATTCCAAATCTTTTCTAATATATTACTCATAATCAATTCTTTCTATTCATATAAGGAATTTGTTATAAACGTTAGGTTTAAATCATTTTTCATATCACATATAACTTCTTTGACATATTTATTGATTGCAATTGCCTGTTCTTTATTGAAATTATATTCCATATTTGGATTTATATAATTTTCTTTTTTATCTCCATGGTATCCATCAAAACCAGCCAAAGACACAGATTCTACTTTTAATCGTTTCATAACCTTTAGAACCATAATAAATGAGTTATCAATGATTTCTGCAGATTCATCTAAGAGAGAACTGTACTTGAGTGTATATTTGAATTCACCACTCGTCTTAGTCAGGTTCGATGTTGCAATTAAATCAATTTTCAAGTCTTTCTTTGATAATGCTGTTGCTAATTGCAGATATCTCTTAGAATTACTTAAGAACACAAAATCTGGTTCAAATTCATTTGCAATGAAATTCACTGATAATACGATTGGCTTTTCTTTTTTGATATGTTCTTCAATTGCCTTCTTTTGTTCTGAAATACTTAATCCAGGTCCAATCAGTAGGACATTTTTATCCTTAAATCTTTGTATCAGCTCATTTATATCTTCTGTGTCATCCACATCGATATCCTGATATTCTTTATATAGGTTTTCAATATATTGTTTATCATAAAGAAGTTTTTTTTCACCTTGCAATTTTCCCAAAAGATGGTTAATCGCTTTTACAGAAAGAGTTCTTTTATCCATTAAATACTGGACATAATTTGGATGGCAATCATTTGATGCTGAAAGATAATAAAACATGTTATATCCCCATGCAGATGGGACATAGAAAGTACCAATATTAGAATCAATTGCTTCTAATATCTGGCTTATATGATACTCTTTGTGATATTTATTATTCAAATGCATTGCTAATAATTCAATTGGTGCATTTCCTGCGCTTTTTCCCATACCATAAACGGTTCCGTCTACCACTAAATTACGTGTAGTATTTTCTTCCAAAAATGCTATACAGTTTGCATATCCCATTTGAAAATTATTATGTGCATGATAACCCAATCCAATTTCAGGCAACAAATACTGATCCAGTAATTCAAAATAATGTTTCAAATTATCCTGATGCATAAGTCCATAAGTATCTACCATAGAAACTGCATATGGTTTTACTTCATTTGCAATTCGGATCAAATCCATCATTTCGTCGTCTTCATAACTTGTTACAGATACTAACTGAGCAAACACCTTATATCCTAATTGTTTTAATTGATTACAGTATTCTAATGCTTCCACTCTTAAATGCTTCTTAAAAATCACACGAATCCCATCTAAATATGATTCGCTTGCTGGCTGAATATTCTCCAATTTACAAGTTCCATAATCTATCATTCCAACAACAATAGCCTGTTTTCTCTCTAATTCACCATAAATTTTTTCTACGCATTTTGTATCAGGCATAATACTTCTATTTATATCAAATGATCTACGATCATCTAAAAATCCCACTTCAATTATATCAACATTTGCATCTACTAAACGTTCGAAAACACTGACCAAATTATTGTGTCCAAAGTTCCAATCGTTTAAATATCCTCCATCTCGTAGAGTACAATCTAATAATTTAATATTGCTCATTTATAATTTTCTCCTATCTGTTGGTAAAAAACTCTGATATCTGCTTATCCATGCAAGCAGGAATATCTCCATTTTCTCTATATATTTTTGCCCACTCTACTGTCTTTTCTATTGCGTTTTCTAATGTCCAGCCTGGATTCCAGCCAAATACATTTTTTATTTTTGAACAATCTAATTTTAGGAAGTTGGCTTCGTGAGGTCCGCCGTCATACTGGTTAATCCAATTTACACCCTCTAACCATTTTGAACAAAACAAATCAACCAGCTGTCCTGTTGTGATGCAATCCCGGTCATCTGGTCCGACATTATAAAATCCAGCATATTTTTTATCTTCATATTGCTCTTTTGCAATCATAAGATAGATGTACAATGGCTCTAAAACATGCTGATATGGTCTGGTCGAATATGGATTACGGACAATTATCTCTTTCTGTGCAATCGCAGAACGTATACAGTCAGGAATAATTCTGTCATTTGCAAAGTCGCCACCACCGATTACATTTCCAGCTCTTGCTGTAGATACAGCCACTTCCATATCACAATAAAACGAATTTATATAACTATGTGTAACAAGTTCGGAACAGGACTTACTATTTGAATACGGATCGAAACCGTCTAACGGTTCATTTTCACGATATCCCCATTCCCATTCATTATTCTTGTATACTTTATCTGTTGTTACATTTAAAAATGATTTAACACAAGGATTTTTGCGTACACATTCGCAAATATTCACTGTACCCATGACATTCGTTTCATATGTATAAACTGGATCTTTGTAAGAATCCCTGACTATAGGCTGCGCAGCAAGATGAAATACAATTTCAGGTTGTGTTCTTGTAAAAACTGCTTCCAATTTCTCTCTGTCTCTTATATCGCCAATAACAGAATCCATGGAAGTCTCAATATCTGCTAACGTAAATAAATTGGGGTTTGTAGGTGCTTCTAATGAATATCCTGTTACCAAAGCTCCTGACTGAACCAATATTCTACAAAGCCAAGTGCCCTTAAAACCAGTATGACCTGTTACCAGAATTTTTTTGCCTTTATAAAAAGATAAATTTAACATATTAGTTCTCCCATACGATCCAAGGTGCTTGTTTTGTTTCGATTAATTTTTCAAGATTTTCACGATCTCTTTGTGTATCCATGCATTTCCAAAAACCACAATGCATAAATGCTTTTAATTCACCTTTTTTTGTAAGTTCTTCTAACGGTTCTTTCTCAAATATAGTCGAATCATCTTTGATATAATCAAAAATTTCTGGGTTTAAGACCATATATCCAGCATTAATTACACTTCCGTCACACTCATTTTTCTCGCGGAACTTTTCAATTGTACCAGAAGCATCTATATCAATAACACCAAACTGCTGTCCAACATTTACAGCCGTCATTGTTGCAATCTTTCCATGTAATTTATGAAATTTTACTAATTCTTCAATATTAACATCAGATACTCCATCTCCATATGTAAGCATGAATGGTTCATCTCCGATATATTTCTGTACTCTTTTTACTCGTCCACCCGTCATTGTATTTAATCCGGTATCAATCAAAGTTACTTTCCATGGTTCTGCTACATTATTATGTACAGTCATCTGATTATCATTCGAGAAATCAAACGTAATATCACTGTTATGTAAATAATAATCTGCAAACCACTCTTTGATCACATGCTGTTTATATCCACAACAAATAATAAACTCATCAAATCCATAATGTGAATATTCCTTCATAATATGCCATAAAATAGGTTTTCCCCCTATTTCAACCATTGGCTTTGGTTTTAAATGGCTTTCTTCACTAATCCTTGTGCCAAATCCACCTGCTAACAATACAACCTTCATCACTACCTCCAGTATCTATATTTTCACTCTATCATTCATCCCTCAATACATAGTAACTTGTCATTATGTATCTTGTCAACAAACGCCATTTTTTAAATATTTTACTTTGATATAAAATATGCAGAATTTCTTCTGAGTATTCTTATTTTGCGATTCTGCCTTCTGCTTTTCCAAGTTGCATGTAGTGCATGTAATAAGAAGCATTGTCGTCTCCATAAGCTTTGACTAAATCCTGATAATTTGCTTTATACACTGACAACACAAAATCTGCACTTGTGTTACGGCCTTCTTTCATTCCAAATTCTACAAAATGTTTTAAAACTGCAACGTCATCATTTGGATATGCTGCTGCTACATCTGGATTAGCCGCAATGTAGTAATTGTAATTATAAACAGTCGAATAATCCGTTCCATTATATACAGTTACACCATTTGTAATCGCTGTTGTTCCTGTTGCACTTCTGCCTTCAGACTTTCCATAATTGATATAGTGAAGATAATATGATTTTAAATCACTTCCATATGTATTCCTCAAGTCCGTATTTTGTGCCCGATATGCATTTACATTGAAAGAGCTGCTTGCCTGTCGTCCTTCATTCATTCCGAATTCTACAAAATGCTTTAATGTTAAGACATCGTCGTTTGGAAATGCTGCTGCTACATCTGGATTGGTCACAATATAATCAGCATAATTATAGACTGGCGAATAATTTACTCCATTATAAATTGTTGCTGCATTTGTAATCGATGTTGTTCCTGTTGCACTTCTGCCTTCAGACTTTCCATAATTGATATAGTGAAGATAATATGATTTCAAATCACTTCCGTATGTATTTCTCAAGTCCGTATTTTGTGCTCGATATGCATTTACATTGAAAGAACTAATTGCCTGACGTCCTTCTTTCATTCCAAAATTAATAAAATGTAACAGTGCTGATACATCGTTATTTGGGTATGCATTTGCAATGTCTTTGTTATTTTCTATATAATCACTGTACTTATAAACAGACGAATAATCTACTCCATTATAGCTGGTAATTCCATCTGTAATTGTGGTTTCGTTTGTTGCCACTCTGCCTTCTGCTTTTCCATAGTTGATATAGTGAAGGTAATATTTAGGCAAATCATTATAAAATATCTGTCTTAAATCTTTATACGTACTTTTATATGCATTTACATTAAATGTATTGGTTGCCTGACGGCCTTCACCCATTCCGAAATTCACAAAATGTGCAATTGCTTTTTGCTGGTCACTTCCGAATGCTGAAGCTAAGTCAGGATATTTGGCAATATAATAACTATAGTTATATACTGCTGCATAATCTACTCCATTATATGTTGTTAGATCCGTAACTGTATCCGAATTGCAGCTTGGCAGCTTCGTATATGTATACCAATAACTTTGCACATTATGTAAAGAATTTCCTTTTAGCATAGTTGAATCGCTCTTTGCAAAATATGTGTATATAATTCCAGGATCCGAATCATCCCATGTACAATCCACATTATACCAGGCTCCATTTATTTCTACTTTATTCCATGCATGCTCATTACTTGTAACACATAGCGATTCCAGACCAGCTGCGTCACACAATAACTCATACATTTTTGTATAACCTGTACATACAGTTGTTCCTGAATTTAAAAAGCTGATAATGCTCTGTTCATAATCATTATTGTTATATGTTACATTGGAAGCTATCAGATCATGTGCTTCCTTCGCTTTTGCATAGTCGCCTGTCTGTGACTGAACCTGACTTGTCCATGTATCAAGCTTTGATTTTAAAGCAGAGGTCGTTGTACTTCTAGTCGTTCCATCCAGGTAATTTGAATACATTCCTAAACTCAAGTAATTTGTGTTTGATGTGGTATTCATTATTGCACTATCATCTAAAAAGTAATATTCTGGTTCAGAAAACATAAATATCAATGCTACATTATAAGCTTCGTTTGATGTCATATTCGAATATGGCACAAACGCTGTCATCGGTTGTAAATCTCCATCAACCGTCTTTGTAATTCCGTTTGTGGTCGAAGATATATAATCTAAACACATTGCGTTTAGAGCATCATATAAATTTTTCTCGCTCGTTGTAAGCTGATCATAATAATATGTGCTTGAATATTGTGCCCAACCAGATTTCATCGAATAATATTTATTCTTCGAATATATATCATTTGATTTTAAAGTTCCGTCAACATACTCTTTTTCCAGCTTTACATCATCTTTCGTTGCAGATGTCGTTTCAGCAAATGCTGGTTTGGACTGTAAAAAAATGAGACAAAAACTAAATATCAAAAAAAGTATTTTTATTTTTTTCTTCACACTATTCATCCTCCTAAATTTTATACCAAGATAAATAATACTCTTTTTGCACATATCATGTCAATATATTCACGAAATCTTCAGATTAATTTGTCTGAAAATATTATAATATATCTAAGTCTAAAAAAAGATATAAACACAAATATAGTTGCTATCTGTGTTTATATCTTTTCATGTTTATTTAAAAGTTATTTTAAGCGTTTGGTTTTGCAGATCTTCCTTCTGCTTTTCCGAACTGAATATAATGCTCGTAGTACAGCTGATTCTGATTTCCAAATGCAGATACTAAATCTGGATATTTTGTTTTATATACGGATAGAACAAAATCTGCACTTGCAGTTCTTCCTTCTGTCATACCAAAAGTTACAAAATGGTTTAATGCTGCAATATCATCATTTGGGTATGCTGCTGCTACATCTGGATTTGCTGTTATGTAGTAGTTATAATTATATACTGCAGAATAATCTACGCCATTTAGCGTTGTGATTCCATCTGTAATTGTCTCACTACCTGTTGCAGTTCTTCCTTCTGTTTTTCCAGTACTCATATAATGTGAGAAATACTGTTTATAGTTATTTCCAAATGCCAAACGCAAGTCTTTGTATGTGGCTCTATATGCTTTTACATCAAATGTTGCACTTGCTGTTCTTCCTTCACTCATTCCATTATTAACGAAATGCTGTAATACGGCTATATCATCATTAGGAAATGCTGCTGCTACATCTTTATTATTAGCAATATAGTAATTATAGTTATATACAGATGAGTAATCTGTTCCGTTTAAAGTTGTAATTCCATCGGTAATAGTTTCGCTGCCTGTAGCAGTTCTTTTTTCTGTTTTACCACTATTTATGTAATGCATATAATACAACTTATTGTTAGTTCCAAATGCCTGTCTCAAATCTTTGTATTGTGCCTTATACGCTTTTACATCAAATGTGCTGATTGCCCGTCTTCCTTCGTTCATTCCACAATTGATAAAATGCTGAATTGCCTGATATTTACTTCCGTTTACAGCTTTTGCTACATCTGCATTATTTGCAGTGTAATAGGTATAATCATATACGTTTGAATAGTCTACTCCGTTCCAAACACTACCATTAAGTAAGTCATTGGCAGTTCTTCCTTCTGCTTTTCCATTGCTGATATAATGCATATAATACTGCTTTGTATTACTGCCAAATGCAGATGATAAATCAGAATAGTTTTGTTTATATATCGAAGGATTAAAGGCACTGTTAGCCTGTCTTCCTTCATTCATACCATACGTTACAAAATGTTGTAACAATACATCACTATCAGAGCCTAATGCCTTTACTACATCCTGATTATTCTGTGCATAATATGTAGGATCAAATACAGCGCTGTAATCTACTCCCTGATAAATTCCATTATATGGATATGCTATATTAGTTGTACTTCCATACCAGAAATCCACATCTGCATTGCCAGAAATTCCTGTTACACTTCCCTTGCTGGAATACTGCCAGCAAGTATAATCTCCTGTGTACGTCGTTTGTGATGTATAATGAGCAAGCCATACTTTTGAAGTTAATGCGGAAGCATTTAACTTATTTGTTAAGAAGTTCTTATCTGCATATAACATTGGTGTGTAACCATTTGCAGAAATTGTTGAGCTAAATGCATTTACATTTGCTGTTGCTGCATCTTTAGACAATCCTGCACTGTATAATCTTCCAGTGCTATTATTATTATTATTTTTATCTGTTTCATATTCATAATCCATTACAACTGGCATAGTAACTTTATATCCAGAAATAAGACTTAATGCATAATTTGCTTCTTCCTGTGCTTCTGCCGTTGTTATTGCCTGCGAGAAGAAATATACACCTACCTTTAATCCAGCTGCAACTGCTCCATTTATATTTGTCTTATATTTTGCATCTGCGGCCAAACCACCTGTAGAACCGTAACGTGCGCCAACTTTTATAAATGCAAAATCAATTCCACTTGCTTTTACTTTTGCCCAATCAACTGTACCAGTTCCAGAATATACATCTACTCCGTTTACAATATCCTGACTATCGAACTTGGTATTATGTATATATCCCCCACCTGTATAGGAACTTGTAGAATTTCTACTTCCATAATCAAATGTGATTTTATTTGAACCTGCTTTGTAGGTCTCACCTATATCGTAGTGTGCACTTCCATACCCAGGATCCATATCTGGTTTAATATATTGAATCCCCTGATTATTCGTTTCCGCTTTAATGCTTGCTGGCTGATACTGAATTCCAACAAAAAGCAAAAGCAAGCATAAAACTGACAAAATACTTTTTTTCATAACTTAAAATCTCCTTTTCTTTTGTTATATTTTGATTGTATTTTAAATACTTTCCTTTATGTATACTCTTCTTTTTTGCATCCATAGTCAATAGTTTTTACTAATTTTAAAAAAAAGATAAGAATTACTAGTTCCTATCTTTTTACTATATTACTATTTCGCTATTCTTCTTTCTGCTGCTCCATTTTTAATATAATGCATATAGTAGGATTTATTATCACCGCCAAATGCGCTTATGAGATCTGCATTATTTGCCTTATATGTAGAAAGTACGAAGTCTGCACTTGCATTTCTTCCTTCACCCATTCCACAGTTTATAAAATGATTTAAAACCGCAATGTCATCATTTGGATATGCTACTGCTACATCTGGATTCTGCTGGATATAGTAATTGTAGTTATATACCAGTGAATAATCTGCTCCATCGTAAGTTGTGATTCCATTTGTAATATCTGTACTTCCTGTTGTTGTTCTTCCTTCTGATTTTCCAAACAAAATGTAATGGTTGAAATATTTCTCCCAGTCATTCAAAAAAGCTTGTCTTAAGTCTGGATATGCTGCCCGATAAGCTCTTACATTAAAACTGTCTTTTGAAATTCGTCCTTCTTTCATTCCAAACTCTACAAAATGCTTCAATGTACTAATATCATCATTCGGGAATGCCTGTGCTACATCCTTATTATTTGCAATATAGTTGCTATAATTATATATCAATGAATAATCTACTCCATTGTAAGACGTAATCCCATCTGTAATTGTATTTGCTGTAGTTGCTTTTCTGCCTTCACCTTGTCCATATTTTATATAATGATTATAATATTTTGCCAAATCGTAATCATACACTTGTCTTAAATCTTTGTAAGTGCTTTTATAATCCTGTACATTGAAATTACTATTTGCCTGGCGTCCTTCCTTCATTCCGAATGTTACGAAATGAGCAATTGTTTTTTGCTGATCCCCACCAAATGCTACTGCTACATCTGGATATTTGGAAATGTAATAATGATAATTGTAAACTGCACTATAATCTTGCCCGTTATAAGTTGCAAGATCTGTCGTAGAATCCGAATCACATCCTGGTAACTGCGTGTACGTATACCAGTAGCCCTCTACATTATGAAATTCATTTCCTTTTTGTATGGTAGAATCACTTTTTGCAAAATAGGTATATATAATTCCTGGGTCTGTATCATCCCAGGTACAGTCTACATTATACCACGCACCAGATATCTCAACCTTATTCCAGGCGTGTTGCGTACTTGTAACACTCAGTGCATTCAGACCAGCTGCATCACATAATAATTCATACATCTTCGTATAACCGGTACATACTGTTGTACCTGAGTTCAAAAAGCTTATAATACTTTGAGCATAATCACTCTCGTAATCATTACTATTTGTATTATATGCAACATTTGATATTATGATGTCATGCGCCTCTTTTGCTTTTGCATAATCACCCGTTTGTGTCTGAATCTGACTTGTCCATGTATCAAGCTTTGATTTTAGCGCTGTTGTTGTCGTGCTTCTTGCATCTCCGTCAAGATAATTTGCATACATTCCAAGACTTAAATAATTTTTTCCATTTGTTATATTCGGAAATGTCGAATTATTCAAAAAATAATATTCTGGTTCTGAAAACATAAAAATTACTGCTACGTTATATGCTTCATCGGATGACATATTTGAATAAGGAATAAAATCTGTCATTGCTTCTGGTGAACCATCAACGACCTTGGTAATTCCCTCTGATTTTGTTAACATATAATTTAAGCACATTGCATTAAAAGAATCATATAATTTTTTTTCATCTGCTGTAAGCTGATTATAATAGTACATAGATGCGTATTTAGACCATCCTGTATTCGCCGAATAATATTTATGAGATGCATATATATCACTTGATTTTAATGTTCCTGTAAACGTTTTTCTTTCAAGTTTTACATCATCTTTCCCAGCAGGCGTTGTCGCCGCCAAAACAGTTTTTGATTGTAAAAAAATGAAACAAAAACAAAATAAAATAAATAGTAATTTTCTACTTTTTTTCAAAACTTTATCCTCCCAGACGAATTATCAAAACAAATAATACTCTTACTTTAGATACAATGTCAATATATTCACAAAGGCTTTATCTCGGATTATCTGAAAGATTGAGTCGTCTTGTATGAAAAAGAAGCTGCCATACAAGCTGATTAAAATCAGATTGTATAGTAGCTCCTTTTCTTTTAAATTTATTTATTTTGCAATTCTTTTTTCTGAGTATCCATTATCTATGTAGTGTAAATAGTATGATTTATTATCACCACCAAAAGCACTTACAAGATCAGGATTCTTAGCTTTGTATACTGAAAGTACAAAGTCTGCACTTGCATTTCTTCCTTCGCCCATTCCACAGTTTACAAAATGACTTAAAACAGAAATGTCATCATTTGGATATGCTGCTGCTACATCTGGATTTTGTGCAATGTAATATGCATAATTATATACCTTGGAATAATCCTTGCCATTATATATGGTAATTCCATCTGTAACTGTCTCAGTTCCAATTGAAGTTCTTCCTTCAGATTTTCCCCTTTGTAGGTAATGCATGAAGTACGATTTCCAATCGCTACCAAAATTCTGTCTTAAATCTTTGTATTGTGCTCGATATGCACGAACATCAAACGTAGAACTGGACTGTCTGGCTTCATTCATTCCAAAAGTAATAAAATGTATTAAAACCTTTAAATCATCATTTGGATATGTTGCTGCCACATCTGGATTCTTTGCGATGTAGTAAGAATAGTTATATACATCAGAATAGTCCGTTCCATTATATGATGTGATTCCATCTGTAATTGTTCTTGAACCAGTTGCAGTTCTTCCTTCATTTTTCCCACGATCAATATAATGGTTATAATAAGGAATCCAACTATCTTCTCCAAACGCTGCTCTTAAGTCTTTATACTGAGCTCTATATGCATAAACATCAAATGTACTACTTGACATTCTTCCTTCACTCATTCCATGTTCAACAAAATGTTTTATGGTTTCATACTTATTTCCTGACATCGCTTTCGCTACATCTGGATTTTGCGCGGTATAGTAATCATAATCGTATACTGCTGAATAATCTTTTCCATTATAAACGGTTGGATAAAGTGTATCATTTGCAACTCTATTTTCTGATTTTCCAGAATTAATATAGTGCATATAATATTGTTGCAAATTACTTCCAAATGCCGTTCTTAAATCTGCGTAATTGTTCATGTATGTCTGTACAAGGAAAGAATTACTAGCTTGTCTTCCTTCATTCATTCCATTTTCAATAAAATGTTTTAATGTAAGTATATCATTCCCAGAAAATGCTGCTGCCACGTCTGGGTTATCTGCCGTGTATACTGCATAATCGTATACAGCAGAATAATCTACTCCATTTAGTGAATGAACAGCGTATATATCTGAAACAGATCCATTTCTGCCCTCGCCTTTTCCACTATTGATATAATGTAGATAATAGGATTCATAATCCTTACCAAATGAGGTTTTTAAGTCTGGATATCGATCCATATACGACAGTGCCGAGAAGGATCCCTTACCTCTTCTGCCTTCTCCCATGCCATACGATACAAAATGTACTAATTCTGCTTCTTTATCAGTTCCGTATGCATTAGCTACGTCAGAATTATACTCTGCATATTCGGATGGATCATAAACACTGGAATAATCAACTCCACCAATATGTGTGTAAGATATACTATCCAATACACGATTTGCAATATACTTCATCGCTGTATTATTCGGATGTGCTGCCACAGCTTCATTGGTAATCGCATGAGATTGTCCATCTGCTCCAGAAACTACTGTTCCAAGACCAACTCTGTATATATCTCCTTGAATCGAAGTAAGATTAATAAACGTATACCCATACTCGTTACATACATTTTGTTTCATCTGGTCAATTGTATTATTGTTCCAAAACTGTCCAATGAATATAACCTGAGCATCTGGCGATCTTTTTTTTATGTATTTTACCATTGTCTCAAAATCCGATTGCAATCCTGCCGTGTTCTGAATATTCTCACCCAGCTGAATCGTAACCAGGTCTAAGTCGGATGTCAGGTATGAATCCAGACTAGACAATAATGCTGTTCGCGCTGAACCTGTTGCTGCATCTTCCCATGCTTTAAAGTAATAACAACTGCCTGCTACTGTCACTCCGTCTTTCGACAAACCTGAGTTCACTAAATGGTAGTAATCTAAATCAGATGTACTTGCAGCCATTCCCCATAAGCCCCACCAATATGACATGATAGGATGTTGCGTAAGAGAGTTACCTAAAGCGAAATAATGAAAAGTCTTGTTTTCGGTTGTGTTTTTTGCAAATGCATGATTCGTTGGAACAATAAATAAAAGAACCAACATCAACACAAGTACTAACCATTTCTTTTTTTTCATGTCTTTACCTCGCAATATTTATTTGTATTTCATAAACTTAATCTAGTTCTTCCCCAATTTTTATTTTAACTTAATCATAATACTATTTTTCAATACATACTGTCAATCTCAAAAAAGCAAAGAAAAATTGTAACCAGATTCGTTTTGTGAAGTACTATTTTGCAACCCTGCCTTCTGCTTTTCCAAACTTAATATAATGCATATAATAAGCTTGTGCATTGTCACCACATGATGCTGCTACGTCTGGATTTTTGGTTTTATAAATATTTACATTGAAATCAGCACTTGCCTGTCTTGCTTCATTCATTCCAAATGTTACGAAATGCTGTAATACTGCTATATCATCATTTGGATATTGAGCTGCTACATCTGGATTAGCTGCAATGTAATAACTGTAGTTATATACTGCTGAATAATCTTGGCCATTATAAACAGTTACTCCATCTGCAATGGTTTCACTTCCAGTTGTAATTCTGTTTTCATTGTGGCCATATTTAACATAGTGCATAAAATAGGATTTATAATCATTGCCAAATAGTACTCTCAAATCCTTATACTGTGCTCTATATGCTTTCACATCAAAGGTACTGCTTGAAGCTCTTCCTTCATTCATTCCAAATTGTACAAAATGTTTCAATACTGAAATATCATCATTCGGGAATGCAGCTGCTATATCTGGATTCTTTGAAATGTAGTATGAATAATTGTATACTGGAGAATAATCTATTCCATCGCAAATTGTAACACCATCTGTTATTGTTTCATTTCCAGTAAACGTACGATTTTCTTTATGACCATAATTCATATAATGCAAGTAATATTTCTTCAGATCATTTCCACAAGTAAGTCTTATATCTTTATTATTCGCCCGATATGCTTTTACATTGAAACTACTAATTGATTTACGTCCCTCTGACATTCCAAATGTTACAAAATGCTGTATTGTCTTATAAGCATCTCCAGAAAATGCCGCTGATATATCTGGATTTTGTGCTATGTAATAGTTATAATTGTAAACTAATGAATAATCTACTCCATTATACATAGATTTATTTAAAAGTGTCGTTGCTGTTCTGCCTTCTGCCTGCCCATTGTTAATATAGTGCATATAATAGGACTTCAAATTACTGCCAAATGCTGCACTAAGATCACTATAATTATCTTTATAAATATTTACATTAAAGGAGTTGCTTGCCAGACGGCCTTCATTCATCCCGTAATTAATAAAGTGTTCTAATAACTTTGAGCTGTCATTTCCATAAGCTGCTGCTACATCCGGATTCTGTGCTGCATAGTATGTTGGATCAAATACAGTGTTATAATTAACCCCATTATAATATCCATTGTATGCATGTAAAATTCCTGATGTATCACCGTACCAGAAATTCATATCTACATTTCCAGATATTCCAGATACAGATCCATTGCTTGAATACTGCCAACAGGTATAATCGCCTGTATAGGTTGTCTGTGAAGTATAGTGTGCAAGCCAGATAAGATATGGAATAGAACTTGCATTCATGTGAGTAGCCAACATGTTTTTATTTGCGTATACCATTGGAGTATACCCAGCTGAAGTAATTGTGGAACAAAATGCATTTACCGTAGCTGTTGCTGTGTCATTGCTTAAATTAGCAGTATAAAGTCTTCCTCCATTAGAAGCATACTCATAATCAATAATAAGAGGCATTGTAATATTATATCCAGAAACTAAATTCAGTACATAATTTGCTTCTTCTCTGGCTTCATCTGGTGATACTGCCTGTGAATAAATATAAGCTCCTACTTTAATTCCTGCCGCTGCCGCATTTCGCAAATTTGTAGAATAAGTTGGATCTGTTGTCAATGCTCCTGTAGAAGCTCCACGAGATGCTACTCTTACAAACGCATAATCAATTCCTGCTGCTTTAACAGCTGACCAATTGATTGTTCCCTGATATTTTGAAACATCAATTACATTTGTGATTGCATAATTATCAAATTTTGTATTATGCACATAGCCACCACCAGTATAAGAACTTGTTGTATTTCTACTCCCAAAAACTGCTGAAATTTTATCATTCAGCGGATTTGAATCCGAATCACTGTAGAAATCTTTCGATATCTGACCATGTGCTCTTCCATATTCTGGATCATCAACTGATTCACTTACCTTTGTTACAGCAGAAACGCTTTGTGGAATACACAAAAACGCTAACGCTACTAAAACTAATAAAAAACTATTTTTTAATTTCATATCTACACCTTCCCTTGCTTCTGTTTAATTGAAAAATCTTCTGTTTCTAGTGAAAAATGAGGATTATAATACGGATCTCCTGCCTTTAATTCACAATCCCACCTAGTGAAAAAATCTTGAACTTCTTTTGCAAACCTTGCTTGTTTTTCTTGCGTGTCTTCACTTCCTCTACTTTTTGATTCATAATGATATAATTCTGCAAAAGGCGTAAATACAATTAAATATCCCGCTTTTCGTATTCTCATACAAAAATCTACATCGTTAAATGCCACTTGAAATGTCTCATCTAAACCATTCAATTTTTCAAAGACAGTTCTTTTAGTCATCAGGCAAGCAGCTGTAACACTGCTTAAATTTTGAGCTAAAATTAATCGGCCCATATATCCATATTCTCCACGCTTAAAATACTTATGAGAATGTCCTGCAACTCCGCCAATTCCCATTATAATGCCCGCATGCTGAATCGTATCATCTGGATAATACAACATGGCTCCTGTTGCACCTACATCGCTTCTTTGAGTAAACATCAATAATTCTTCTAACCAACATGAGGTAATAATTTCAACATCGTTATTTAGCAATGTTATATACTCACCTTTTGCATTAGAAAATCCAAAATTATTGATTGCCGAATAATTAAATTCTTTACCCCAATAAACAACGCTTACTTTACTATTATCTTTTAGTTCTTCATAATACTTAAAAGTTTCTGGATATACACTATTGTTTTCTACAATGATTATCTCGTAATTTTGATAAGTTGTCATTTTAAATATCGAATCAATACATTTTTTCAAATCACTCATATGATCTTTATTAGGAATAATGATTGATATAAGAGGATTTCCAATTATCGCATATTTTATTCTATAAATTGATAAAACCTGCGTATCTTCAACTTCTGCTTCTAGTCCCATTCTCTCAATATGTTCTTTCAAGGCTTTATGCGCTGCCAATATTGTATATGGTTTTGCTGATATATTTAAAGCAGTTGAATTCTGATGAGCTCGCCAATAATATAAAATTTGTGGTACATGTTCAATCTTAGTTGCGATTTCTGTAAGTCTTAAAATCAAATCATAATCCTGACTTCCATCAAACTCCTTACGAAAACCCCCAGTTATATCAATCAAATCTTTTTTAAATACTGAAAAATGCGAAATATAATTATAGCTTCTTAATGTATCTGGCGCAAAATCTGGTTTATAATGTGGATTAAATGCATCATCTGGTTTTTCAGTAAATGTATCTTCATCAGAGTAGATATAATCAGCCTGTTTACTATCAATAATCTTCATGTACTCATACAAAGCAGAGGTATGAAGTATATCATCATGATCCAGTAATCCAATATAATCTCCAGTTGCAATCTCCAAACATGCATTTGTGTTTTCGGAAATACCACCATTTTTATCTAATTTAATATATTTTACTCTAGGCTCTAATTTTGCAATCCATCGGCATAAATTTCCAACATAAGAATATTCCTTTTCACTTGCATCTGCCAGACATAATTCCCAATTCTGATATGACTGAGATAAAACACTTCCTAACATTTGATTCAAGTATTTCAATGGAGTATTAAATAAAGGTACAAGAATACTGAACTTATAATTATTGCCAAAGTTTATCTTACTCTCTCCCTCAACATCTCTTTCAATTTGGAAAAACTCTCGAATTCCTACCATATCTTCATCAAGTTCTTTTGCAATATATTCTTTACTTGCCTGTAGTTTTCCAACTACTTTTACTCTTTTACTATATTCATAATTTCGATATAAGTTAGGATTGATTTTTAATAATTTTATCCAACACTTTTTAAAAAGAGATGTTATTTTTCTAAGAGGCTTAGTTATTTTCCATGATAATGATCTGGACATCGTAGCATATTCATTGTTCCAAAAAACGACCTCATTTTGTTTTAATGTAATTTGCTGTCTTAAGTTATCAATTTCTTTATTTAATTTTTGTTCTTCTGATATATAACATTGAACTGAATTCAGGCGTTCATTCATTACATCTTCTTGTTTTGATATTAATGTTGAAAGGCTTAACGTAAATTCATTATGCAAAGTTCCAATCATATATACTAATTGAATTGTTTGTATTCTTGCAACCTCTTCATCGATAATAATCTGCGGATCTGAATGTGGAAAAATAAACACATCATTTGTGAGTTCCACGCCATTCGTCGTATAATCTAATTTTTTCCAAAATCTACCATCAAAAGCAATTAATTTTTGAATTTTTATTAGACCTGGTTCAGTAAATGGATCTATTCTTAATTTAGAAATCGGATTATTGTTTTCATTTATTGATCTAGTGTTACAATCTGCTAGATTTAATTCAAACTCTATGCAGCCATCTACTCTTGGTCGCATTGGAAGAGAACTCATTGTTTCATGTGAAAAACCGTTTCCATAATCAAAATATATCTGTAAATCAAATTGTTTTGCAATGTCTTCTTCCACTTTTTCAATTGTATCCAAAGAAATTGTCTGTTTTCCAATAAATGTATGTAGCATACTAATCGGTGCATACAATCCTCTGATGTAAGACTGAAAATTACGTTCCATCAACTCATAAATTTCAATCTCATCTAGTGTCAGACCATACAAAAGGAAAATATTATTTTCATTTAATATTTTTCGAGTTTCAATTTGATAGGCATAGTAAAATATGGTACGATAAATCAAAAAATTAGTTGGAATCAAAAATGGAAATGTCCACTCATAATCAATGACATGCCATTTATCCTGTTCAACCATAACATTTTGAAAAATCATATCAACATTCATAAACGTAGCTGCCTTTAAGTTTGTAGGTAATGTCACATCACCAAAAACTTTCTGAAAATCTTTTGACATTTCAAATGTTGAATCAGAATATACTTTTTTTACCTCATCCGTATATTCCTGAATTTTGCTAAATATTTCTGTTTCACGTTTTTCCTTAAAGCACTGATCGAGAATATCTTCTACTGTATTTGCTTGAATATACTCGAATTCAATACAATTATCTTTTTTTATACATTTATTTGGTACAAATTTGGAATCTTTAAATTTATCTGACAACACTTCGAAATAATTTTCAATCTTTAGAATGTGCTCTCTGGCTTCTTTCTGACATGCACTTTTTCGAACGAATTTTGCTCCACGTTCATCTATCAAAATATCTGTTTTTATATTAAATTTAGGATCACGTTCATTCGAAAATTTTGAATAAACTATTTTTTCCATACTATTCTCCTTGTGCAATTACCACATATGAGTTTGCATATTGTGGAAACAAATTATCTTTTATCAAATTATCAAATACTTTTTCTTCATTGAACAAGCTCAAACGAGTATGGTCAAAATTGTTCGAGTTGCTAGAAAGTTCATGCATTTCTGGTAAATGCAAATCAGAATATATCGTTTTGGGGAATTTATAATCAGGGTATGGATAATAAAATTCAATTCGGGCTAACCCACAGGTCTTCATAAAGCATTCCAGTTCCTGTTTGGAAAACGTTTTTATTCCTTTTGTCGTTGTGTATCCTTCAATTCCTTCAAAATACATTCCAACATGATCTTCTTTACAACCAGCCCAATATTTCAAACCATATTTATTCTCAATGGCTATTACTATTTTTCCATCAGGTTTTAAATGTTTTTTAATCAAATTCAAGAAATTTTCGTATGGAGAATCTGTTCCCATATAGCTTTCCGCATATTCAAAAACCCCGATTAAAGTAATATAATCATACTTTTTTGTAATACTTTTTTCGATGTCCTTAAAATTACCAACCTGTATTTTTATATTTTCTTTATCACGGTGCTTGTATGCATTGATTTTTGTTCTTTTCATCGATAATTCGATACAATCGACCTGTTTTGCCATTTCGGCCAATGCACCTGTTATGGCTCCACAGCCAGACCCAATTTCAAGAACTTCATCTTCTTTTGTTATTGGAAGCCAGCGAACAATATTTGCTCTGATATGTGAAAAATGATACAGAATAGGCCAGTTTTTTCTTTCTGCAATTACTTTATTCCATTCCGATTCCGAATAAGTTTTTGCAATCTCAAGCATTTCATCTTCAATTGGTCCATCACAATAAAAATCTTCTCCCGGATAAAATGTATCATCCAGTTGAACATTCCCTATTTTTTCCATAAACTTAAACCTCCTCCTTTTCTTATTGTACAACTACAGTCGAATTCATATCATAATAACCTACTGTATTTTTATCAGAAATGACTGTCATATTACATACGTCGTACAATCTGTGATAAACCACAAAATCATTTGATTCGTATCCCGTACAGCCAAGAGAAAGCAAATATTCACCACCTTGCAGATTCATCAGCTGTTCAAACGTTACCACATGTTCACTTCCTGCTTTCGCTGTCATACTGATTTTTTCATACATGGTGTTGGTTCCTGTAATTTCAGTTCCCTTTAAATCTTTTATGGTAAATGCAATAATCGGATCCTGGATTGTTTCAAGGAACTTAATTTTTACTTTTACCGTAAATTTTTTATTTTTTAGCAAGTTATTTGTAATAATCTGGTTTTCATCCACTACAGCAAAATCAGAAATAAGAGCCTTATTATTTCCATATTCTAATATCTGTGGATTCAATGTTAAAGAATCCTTCCAAACTGCATTTTTTAGTTCCTCTTCTGTCCTTGTAACCAAATTTCCATCATCGTCAATCTGATTTACAAGAATTTTCTTATAAATATCAACAATCTCTTTTGGTCTGCCTTCTGACATTTTAGCTCCTTTATTCAAAAGAATTACTCTGTCACAGTATTTGCTTATACTTCCAAGGTCATGACTTACAAAAAGAATTGTTTTACCCATTTTCTTAAATTCTTCAAACTTCTTATAACATTTTGCCTGAAAGAATACATCACCTACAGATAATGCTTCATCAACGATTAAAATTTCAGGTTCAATATTGATTGCTACTGCAAATGCAAGCCGAACAAACATACCACTTGAGTATGTTTTTACGGGCTGGTGAATAAATTCACCTATATCTGCAAATTTTAATATATCATCTAATTTCCGGTCAATTTCTTCGCGTGTAAAGCCAATCATGGTACCGTTTAGATACACATTTTCCAAACCACTGTATTCCATGTTAAAACCTGCACCTAATTCTAATAGTGCTGATATTCTACCATTGATATCTACATTTCCTTTTGTTGGATTTAATACTCCTGTAATGATTTTTAAGATGGTCGATTTTCCAGAACCATTCGTTCCGATAATTCCTACCGTTTCACCACGTTTTACTTTAAATTCAACATCTTTTAAAGCATAATGTTCGGTATATTGCTTTTTCCTTGATAAACCAAGGGATTCTTTTAATCTATCCATTGGTTTATCGTAAAGTTTATATAGTTTGCTTACATTATTTACACTAATTGCAATTTCACTCATTCTTTTAAATCCTTTCTTAGAGCACATCTGCAAAATGAATTTTTAAACGTTTAAAAATCGTGCTGCCAACAGCAAGAAGAATTAACGTAGCAATCCAAAAATAACAGGTTAGACCCATATGTTGCCAAAACCAGACTTTATTAATCAAGGCATCTCGATACCCTGCTACAACATAATAAAGAGGATTCATTTTGAAAATCCATATAATTACTGGAGATATGCTCATTCCATCAATATTCCACATAATTGGAGTAACCCATACACCAATTTGTAAAACTATATTTATAATCTGAGTTAAATCTCTAAAAAATACAACGAGGGAAGAAGTCATGTATACCAAAGCTAAAGTAAATACAAATAGAGCAAATGAATAGTATACGATTTGTAATGTATATAAATCCGGATAATATTTATATGCGCAAAACATAATTATTGTAAACAATAAGAAGAAAAGATGCACAAATAACGCTGCGCAAACCTTTACAACTGGAAGAATACTAATTTTAAATACCACTTTTTTTACAAGATAACTATATTCCATCAGCGCATTGGTTCCACCACTTAGTGCTTCTGCAAAAAAGAACCAAGGTACTAAACCTGCAATCAACCAGAGAACAAACGGAATTGATATCCCAGCTCTTGTATTAACACCAGATGAATGTAAACCTTTTTCGAATACAAACCAGTAAACAAGAACCGTTACAATTGGCTGAACGAATGCCCATACAATCCCAAAGAATGAGCCCGCGAATCTTGTTTTAAAATCGCTTTTTGACAAATGAAAGATTAATTTTCGGTTTGAATATAATTCTCTCGGCAAACTAAGAAATTTATCAAATTTCAAAAATACACACAGTAATATGATATTAAAGGCAACACAACTAAATACTTTTAAGCATTTCATATATGTAACATATGACTGTTCCCACATCGTTTTCGTATTCCATTTAGCAGTACTCCAAACCAGAAACGGATCGCCCGCTTTTGCCGATACATGTATACTATTTTGATCGTTTGTAACTGTTATTTCTCGATCTTTTAACACTTGTGTCAACTCTTTTATGGTTGGTTTCACTGAGAATATATTATAAGATGCTTTCACATTTGAAATGGTTGTTTTATTTTTAACTGTACCAAAATCAAAACGAATGTAGGTTACGTCCGCAGGCAGATTAAATGTTATAACCTGATCTGTGTCAGCTTTATCATAAGAGAAATTCAAAACCTGCCCTTCGCTGAAATCTTTTGGCATTTTTTGTTTATCTCGTAGATAATATACCTGCAAAAGCTGTCTTTTGTCAGAATTTACAGTCATCGAATATCTTACTGTTTTTTCAGCTAAGCTTGTATTGTCGTGATTTGTTATAATTACTATATTTATTAAAACGCCGAGTATCAGGATAATGAATCCTAGTAGAGCTTTTTTCTTTGACATTGTTTTACTCCTTCAACTATCGAAAACGAAATCTTATTTATTCTTATATTCACGAATTCCGTCCCAAACCTTATCTTTGTCAGACAAAATTAAGTCTGCTTCTGTCATACCTTCTGGCATTGGCCATTCTACACCAATTTCAGGATCTTTCCATAATAATCCGCCTTCATCATTTGGATGATAAAAATCTGTAACCTTATAACAAAATTCTGCTATATCAGTTAATACAATAAATCCATGTGCAAATCCCTTTGGAATAAAAAACTGTTTTTTATTTTCAGCAGACAACGTTACACCATACCATTTTCCAAATGTCTCAGAACCATCTCTTAAATCAACTGCAACATCAAAAACTTCTCCATTTACAACACGGACCAGCTTATCCTGTGGATAATTGATTTGAAAATGAAGCCCTCTTAATACACCTTTTGTTGATGAAGACTGATTATCCTGTACAAATGCACAGTCAATGCCAGCTTCTTTAAAATCATTATAATTATATGTCTCTGTGAAGTATCCTCTGGAATCTCCAAAAACAGCTGGCTCTATTACTTTTAATCCTTTTATTCCATTACAATCATCTAATACTTTTATCTTACCCATCCTATAGTCCCTCCGCAATTTCAATTAAATATCTTCCATATTCTGTTTTTAATAATGGCTGTGCCAATTCCACTAGTTGTTCCTTATTGATGAAATCTTTCTTATACGCAATTTCTTCTATACAGGAAATATATAGTCCCTGACGTTTCTGAAATGCTGAAACGAAATCTGCTGCTGCAAGTAACATATCATGATTTCCAGTATCCAACCATGCAAATCCTCTTCCAAGTGTTTCAACAGAAAGTGTTCCTTTATTCAAATAATTATTATTTACTGTTGTAATTTCAATTTCTCCACGTGAAGATGGTTTTACATTCTTTGCAATATCAACTACCGAATTATCATAAAAATATAACCCTGGTACTGCATAATTTGATTTTGGATTTTCGGGTTTCTCTTCTATGGAAAGTGCTCTTCCCTGTTTGTCGAATTCAACAACACCATATTCTCTTGGATCTCTTACATAGTAGCCAAAGATAGTTGCTCCACCTTCAACTTCCACTCTTTCTCTTGCAGACGAAAGAACTTTTGAAAAGCTTTGTCCGTAAAAAATATTGTCTCCTAATACCAGCGCTACGGAATCCGTTCCAATGAAATCTGCTCCAATAATAAACGCATCTGCTAGTCCTCTTGGCAATTCCTGCACAGCATATTCCAAATGCATACCTAATTGACTTCCATCACCTAATAATTCCTGAAATACAGGTAAGTCTCTTGGTGTCGAAATAATTAAAACTTCGCGGATTCCAGCAAGCATTAAAGTCGACAATGGGTAATAAATCATTGGTTTATCATAAACAGGCATAATCTGTTTTGAAATTGCTTTTGTTAATGGATATAATCTGGTTCCTGATCCTCCGGCTAATATGATACCTTTCATTTTAAGTTACCTCCATTTTTCTTTTTCAGTTTTACGTGTCATCTTCACACAATCTTAAGATTATGGAAAAACGCAAACAAGCAGTATCACCTTTTTCAAGAGATACTGCTACTGTTTACGAATTTATTTGTACATTTCAGTATAATATTTCTGGTAATCTCCACTTGTGACATGTTTCATCCAATCCTCATGTTCAAAAAACCAGGCAATCGTCTTTTTAATACCTTCTTTAAACATCGTTTCTGGTTCCCAGCCGATTTCTGCTTTTATTTTGTCTGGTGCAATCGCATATCTTCTGTCATGACCTTTTCTATCTTCTACGTAAGTTATTAAATCTTTACTTACAAGTTTTCTTCTCTCGTCATTTTCTGGCAACATCTCAAGTAAGGTTTCAATAATAATATAGATGATTTCGATGTTTTGCTTTTCGTTATGTCCACCTATATTGTATGTCTCGCCAAGGCGTCCATTTTCCTGTACCATATCTATTGCTTTTGCATGGTCATCTACATATAACCAATCACGAACATTCTTTCCATCACCATAAACTGGAAGTTTCTTGCCCTGTAAAGCATTATTTATAATTAACGGAATCAGTTTTTCTGGAAACTGATAAGGTCCATAATTGTTGGAACAATTTGTAATATTCGCTGGAAAATGGTATGTATCAATATATGCTTTCACTAACATATCTGAAGATGCTTTACTAGCTGAATATGGGCTGTGTGGTGCATAAGGTGTTGTCTCATAGAAATAAGTTCCATCATCTTCTAATGAACCATATACTTCATCTGTTGATACATGTAAGAATCTTTTTCCTTCTTTAAAGCTTCCATCTTCTAATTCCCATGAAGCTTTTGCAGCATTTAACATAACCGTTGTACCAAGAACATTTGTCTTAACAAATACTTCTGGATTACGAATACTACGATCCACATGGCTTTCTGCTGCAAAGTGAACCACACGGTCAATATCATTTTCCGCAAAAATTTTAGTAATCGCTTCTTTATCTGTAATATCTGCCTTTATGAATGTATAGTTATCTCTATTTTCTACTTCTTTTAAATTTTCCAGGTTTCCCGCATATGTCAATGCATCCACATTAATAATACGGATATCATTATTATACTTTCTAAACATATAATGAATGTAATTCGAGCCAATAAACCCTGCTCCTCCTGTTACTAAATAAGTTCTCATTTAGTATATCCTCCTTAATTTAATCATCAGTTTTTTTATTATAGCATAAGTGTTTTAATAGTTCAACTTTGTTTTACCTTTGTTTTACGTGCGCCTTTTATTGGCTTTTCTACTGATTCTTATATTTGATTTCATAAATAAAAATCGCTTCATTGTCATAAATCTTCTTAAATATAACATTTCCTTCGTTTTTTAAAATTCGTGATGTTTCAACGTACTTGACGTTCGTTTTTTGAATATCATCATAATTTAAGAGAAACTTAAGAGAATCTATGTCTTTTAACATCAACTTCGATGGATGCTTTGTAAAAGAAATACCTATATGCGCATACCGATTATAATTCTTTTCCGTCACACCTTTTGTTCCTTTAAATTTTTCCCAAAACTCTTTGTTTGGAACAAAATTAGTGGAATTTAATGTCTTTGCACCATTTGCAATCAGATAATCTGGTGATTCATCTATCGCAATCCATATTGCATCTGGATCTTTTTTAGCAATGGTCTGAATTTCTTTTGCAATTGGTTTGGAATAAATTGCATCTAAACCTTTCATCAAGGGCATTACTGTAGCTCCTCTTACCACTGATATGATAATTACTATATAGACTGCAAACACATAAAGTTTTTTTGGTATCTTCGACACGAGGGCAAAACTCACGATAATATATAATAAAGCGATGACGCATAAATACAAATCTGAATTGTAATAAGCAAACCCTTTTTTTATCTCATATACTGCAAATCCAATACTGCAAACGGCTGCAATCAGCCCAATACTTTTTTTTAATTTTTCTTCCTGCGGTTTACTCATAAGTAATAGTAGTAATATGATACAAACGTATCCTAAAATTTCAGCACTTCTTTGCGATGGACTGTAAGAAATTAATGTAATTTTAGCTACTATCTTTGGCAATCCAAAGAATACATATATTGAAAGAAATCCTGCATATATCGTCAATGCCAAGAACAAAAAATCTTTTTTCTTACTTTTTAGAAGATATATGACACTGCCTATAATGGGAAGTGGATAAAAGCTCATAAATGAACTATATTCTGTAGCTTGTATCACACCCATATATGGATATTTTATATCCTGTAAATAGAGTGCCAGTACGGATTCTCCACCTCCCTGTGAACTAAAACGATGGCCAGGGTAAACAGTTTGTCCAATTAATTTTATATAATCTTTCATATCATACAAATATGCTGCGATCAAAGAACATGAAAATAGTATACTAAATGCTAGTATCAAATAATCCACATTTTTAAATTCTTTCCATTTCTCCTTGTTTTGCAAAAAAATCCATATCATAGCAATTAATATCACATATCCCATAGGTACCTGGAACGCCGGATATAGGATGATTACAAAACGGGCTCCTGAAATTGCTGCTACAATTCCAAAGAAAAAACGGTAACTGCTCTTTTTTGTTTTAAAATAATAGTATACTGCTACTAAAAATGCACTACTCCACGGTATAATAGATGGCCAGGACCACCATTGAAAAAATGAAGAAAAAACAATCATAAAGGTTCCTGCAAGCGAAACCAATCGATTCCTATTCGTCAATATAAGAAATAGTTCCCAGGAGCACATAAATGAGACAAAAAAGGTAAAGCACCATTGGAAACTAAATCCATATTCTGGGTTTTTTATAAGATAATAAAGCCATTTCTCAGGTGTGGCTATTGCCGAATATCCTCTTTGCAAATAACTTGCGCTTATGTTTGGATTGTTTTTAGCCATTGCAATCGAATTTACTTTTCCATAATCGGAATATTGTGCCGATAAAATTCTTCCAGAATCTACTTGCCATTCATCTGTTCGAATTGCACGTGGCTGCCCAAAAACCGGATTACAAAACTCGCTTCCCTGTGAAGGTTGAATCCATGTCGTATATCCTGCAATAGATGAAGCATTATATTTATTTACTACCATAAAAAACAAAAGTAAAATTGCAATTTTCCAACGGTGAGAAAAAACAAATTCACGCGTCTGTTTGATTCCAAACATTGGGAACAGTAGTATAAAAAATAGTGCAAGTGTGATTATTTTCCATCTTTCGCCATAAATTCCATGGAAAGCATCCGTTACATTATCTTTGAATTCTATATGATCTAATTTAAAGCTTGTAACATTTTTCTCTCCATCAAAATCAAATCGAATTTGTCCAATTTCTTTATGAAGTGGAACTGATATTACTTTATCTCCTTTATGAATCCATGCTTTTTTCTGATTTGATTCTGTATATTCATATCCTGATTTTGAATAAAAAACACTAACCGGAATATTATTTTTTGCAGGTTCTTTCAGATATATTAGCACTGTATTCACATAGCACTGTAGATTTGGAGCCTCTACGTGAGGATCATCACCTATGACTGTTATTGTATCTCCTTGCACCTGATATCCTGTATATACCATATCTATTGCACCTATTTCCTGTTTTAAGTGCAATGGTGAAGAAATCCAGATAATCACAATTCCTATCAAACATGCGAAAAGAGCTGATATCAATAATTTTATCAGCACTGTTTTACTATTCTTTTTCATACTTCTCATCCCTTACAGCTATCTTACTCTTTCAGGTTCATTTTTAGGCTCATTTTTCTTGAATTTTTTCAATTTTTTCTTTTATCAGTGCGACTTCCTGTGTTAGATGTTTTACCTGATTCATTAGTTTTGATATATATACCGTCAACATAAATATAATTAAAATTGATAGGCAAAATCCCAAAAAGAATAACATATTTACTGGCAACGCTATTCCCATTGCTTTTGTAATAAGTCTTAGCAGACCCGGAAATAAATCAAATATAAATATTACAAATCCAACACAAAACCATACCAATGCATATTTAATATCAATTGCATTTTTTTTGATTGTATGAGCTATATAAAAAAGTCCCAATAGTATTATTATTCCAATAATAACTTGTAGCTTTGGACTCATATTTTCCTCCTAACTACGCCATGCTGACATAAAAACAGCAATCGTTACTTTTATCATATAATATATGGATTTTCTAGGTGAAATAGAAGATACACCTGATTCTCTTTCATTCATAATTACCGGAATCTCTTCTACCATAAATCCTTTTTTTAAAATCGTTGTTACACTTTCTGGCTCTGGGTAGTCTTTCGGATAATCTTTCGCGAACAATTCGATTACCTTTTGATTTGCCATACGCATTCCAGACGTTGGATCTGTTATCTTCTTGCCTGTTAAAAACTTTATCAATGTTGTGAAATATCGAATTCCCAATCTGCGAAGTCCAGATGACTGAAATCCCTTTTTTTCAATATATCTGGAACCGATCAGCATATCAATCTTCTTTTCTTCCAGCTGCTCAGCCATATCTTCCAAATATTTTGCATTATGCTGACCATCACCATCAAACTGAACTGCAATATCATATCCATATTCTTTAGCATACATATAGCCAGTCTGCACACCACCGCCGATTCCAAGATTCATTGGTAAACTAACTACGTGAAAATGATTGCTTTGGCATATTTCCAATGTGCGATCCGTTGAACAGTCGTTAATAATAATATAATCAAAGGATTTTGCATGTTCTATAATATCATGAACCGTTTTTTCAATACTTCCCTGCTCATTATAGGCAGGTATAATCACTAATTTTTTCATCATGGTTCCTCTTAATTTCATTCTTTTCGTTTCTAATCGTGCACGAACATTTTTAGATACACTGCTCCTGCAAAATTTCGAAATCTTCGAACAAAAACACTGATTTCGATATCCAATTTAGATAATTGCAACTCTTTTGCGTGCTTTTCCAGTAAAAATCGATGTTCTTCTACATATTTTCTAGTCTTGTCACCCGCCATTACTTCACCGGTATTCGAATCATTTCGTACACGGAAAAAGTTAAGTGGTTCATGAATGATATAAACTTTTCCAAGACAAGCTATTCTTATCCAAAAATCATAATCCAAAATATAGTAAAAATTCGTATCAAAACCTTTTAACTCATCTAATACATTTCGACGGAAGGTGTTTGCAAGTGGTGCGCCAAAATAGTTTTGTGAAAACACGCCTGCTCTTGCAATTTTCTTTCCTTCTGTTAAACCAGTTGTATGATATCGTTTATACCATCCTTTATATTTTCCAGCCAGATCAATCAGCCTTGTGTCACTTTCTACCATAACTGCTTCTTTATGATCAAGTAAAGCATTTACTTCTTTTTCTAATGCCTCCGGAGCTAACAAATCATCCGCACAGATGAGTTTTATAAATTCTCCTTTACATAAACTTAAACAATGATTCCAATTGCCAGACATCCCAAGATTTTTTTCATTTTCGTAAAGATGAATTCTGTCATCTTCTATCTTTTGAATGACTTCTATTGTATTATCTTTTGATTTATCATCTACAATTATCAATTCAAGATTTTTATATGTTTGATTCAAAACGGAATCAATTGTTTCTTTAATGTAAGCTGCATTATTATATGCAGGTACACAGACACTAACCAATGGTTGCATTTTATTCTCCTAATTATAACGTTTTCATGTATACAGCTAATGCTTCTTTCCAATCTGCCATTTCAAAATCAGAAGTCAATTTCAGCATATAATTATCCAGAATTGAATATGCAGGTCGCTTAGCAGCGGCTGGATTCATTTGCGCATATTGCTCTGAGGTCACATGATTTACTTTTGTAGTCTTTCCAGCTAATCTAAAAATTTCTTCTGTAAAATCTGCCCAATTTGTATCCCCTTCACAAGTTGCATGGAACAGACCATAATTATTTGTTTCTTCCAGGTGATGCATCATTTTTGCTAATTCAACTGCACTTGTTGGTGAACCTAACTGGTCACACACAACGCTGATTTCATCATGATTTTCAGAAAGGTTTAGCATTGTTTTTACAAAATTTTTGCCATCTCCGTAAAGCCATGCAGTACGAAGTATGAAATATTCTTTCGCAAATGCCTGAACAAAACGTTCCCCTTCTAATTTTGTCTTTCCATATGCACTCACTGGATTTGGTGCTTCAAACTCTGTGTATGGCTTTGTTCCATTGCCTTCAAAGACATAATCCGTTGATACATGCATCATCTTTGCATTAACTTTTGCTGCTGCGATACTCAGATTTCTAGGACCAATCGCATTTATTTTATAAGCAAGATCCCATTGTTCTTCGCACTTATCAACATTCGTATGTGCTGCACAGTTAATAATAACATCTGGTTTTGTTTCTTCTACAAGTGCTATTACACTTTTTATATCTGTAATATCAAGTGCTCTTACTCCTTCAGAAGCCACTACATCTGTATTAATAAACTCAATTTCTGAATATGCATACTCTTTATTTATAGCACGTCCCAACTGTCCATTACATCCTGTTACCAATATTTTTTTCATGATTTATTTTCTCCTTTACATTACCGTCTGTATGCTTGATAAAATGTTATTTAAAATAACAACGTTTAACGCTATTCCCAAAAATGCCAAAACTAAATCTATATTTCGTTCAATTTTTATGAATTTACTTCGAAGTACAAATAGTAAGAAAAAGAAGATTGGTGTAAAGTATCTTCCCTGAATACCACTAACTGTAGTATTGCCTCTCGATGTCCATGATACAAACATGGATGCTACTATCATCGCAACTGTAACCAGGATTGCAGATAATGTTGCAATTCTTTGTTTTTTATTTATATAAAGTGGTTCATTTTTTACTGGTATGATTCCCAAATACATAAGGAATGCCATCGCATATGCCCACGCTGGACTAATTGCAATATTAAGCCACCCTAACGGTCCTGCAAACATACCTTCAAAATAATAATCCAAATATTTCAAAATTGTATTCATTAATACATACATCGTATGAATTGGATGTAGTAAAACATCTGATACCGTGTAGCAGTTTAAAGAATTTGAATAATTCTGCGTTGCTGTCACATCTTTTGAAATACCAAATACCAAAAGTAAGTATGGAATTGTATTAATGGCAAAGCCCAAAATTATAGCCCCCATCATAACAACCATAAATTTCTTTTTACCTTTTTCTTCAATGAATTTATCTTTCGGTATTAATAATACCAGTAAACATTCTGGTATATAAACGCCACCCTTGCTTGAGGCAATGAAAAATACCAGCAAAAATAATATAATATAATTTTTCTTTTTTACCTTCTCTTCACTATATAATAATGCAAATAGCTCAGCAATAAACAAAAAGGATAATGAAATCGGTAAAGAATCATAGGAATAAGAACAACATTGTTGCATTACAATCGGAGACAAAGCAAAAATGAAAAATGCACCTTTCACAATTGGCATTCTTTTTATTGAAAAATACATAACTGCTAAATAGGCAAATACTGCAAATGCCCGCCCAAAATAAAGCAATGTTGCGCCATTCGTTCCAAGCAATCGTGCTACCGTAATTCCTAAGATTGTTGGAATATATAAAATCCAATTCTTACTTTGCTGTGTCTGGTTATAGGAAACTAATTTTGTTGCTCCTGGTTTCCTTAATACGTTCCACATAAAGTAATCATATTCTTTTAAATTCGGAGTCGTCTGAAGATGTGATAATGCTTCTAAATCTGTCTGACGGATATAAATTGAGTTCGCATTTGGTTCTTTTATTCCAAGCAAACCATTTGAATAGTAATAAGCTGTTGTTATATGAACCAGCTCATCTGGCACTGACAGAGGTGGAATTAAGAATGTATAACATATTGCCAGTCCCGTTCCTGCAATCAGAAAAATCTTATGTAGTTTTGCTTGTAATAGTACAACTCCAATATAAGATAGAAATAAGGTCAGATATACCACCACACAACCAAGTTGCCAGAACCACAGCCAATATCCATACTGATAGCAATAAGATCTCACTACAATGCTTGTAGGTTTATCAACACTTGCTCCTGTGATTGTAGCTGCATCATATTTTTTATCCTGATTTGCATATAAAAATACTTTAGAAGCGGAAGACAAAGATTTTACATGAAATTCTACACGCATTTCACGTCCTTTATTGCCTATAAGCATCCTGCCCATATTTATATTAAAATATTCCTGATCTGGTATTTCCGGTTTCGTCATATCTGCCAGCTTTGATGCATCAAATTCAGCTGTCCCTAATAATTCATTTGTTTTATTATCGTATGCACTTAATTCAAAAGTTCCTTTGCTATGATAGGATGTTGAATATAGTTCAACACCAACTGCAATCATCTGGTCTTTGGGAAATGTAAATGTCTGAGTAACCGTTTCTCCCTGCACCAAAGGAATCTTTGTCTTTTCATCATCCGCCGATATTGCATCCTGGGTATAAGCTGCTACCATTCTGGGATAGATTTCATTTTTGTATACTACAAAACTTCCCAATGCAAACAATGCTGTCATTAATAAAAAACCTAAAATAGTCTTTATATTTAAATTTTTTCGAAATGTGTATATTAAATTTTTCATTTATTTTAAACTCCTTATCTGGACAACCTGTTTATTGCACTAAAAATTGCCCGGATGGATGCTCTTGTTATATTGGAACTAACACCTACGCCAAACGTAGTTTTTCCTGTCCGCTCATCTTCTAACTCGATATATGCTGCAGCTTTTGCATGCGATCCCTCACTTAATGCATGTTCAGAATAGTTTAATACCTTAATATCTAATCCATCAATTTTTTCTCTTAATGCGGAACGTACTGCATCAATTGGTCCATTCCCAAATGCCTCTGAACGTATTTCTTCGCCTTGATAAGTAAACAGAATCGAAACATGCGTATCTGTATCCTCTTCTGGTTCTTCTACTTTTGCGCGGATAAACTGAAATGGTAAACGAATATCCAAATATTCTTCTCGAAATTTATCCATAATAACCGAAGGTGATATCTCACCTTTTGATTCTGTCATTTTTTGAATAACATCAGCAAATTCTCTTTGCATCTCTTTTGGCAGTTTATATCCATACGCCACATCCATGACAAACGCCACTCCGCCTTTTCCTGACTGGCTGTTTATACGAACAATTGGCTCATACTGTCTTCCTACATCTGCAGGATCAATTGGTAAATATGGAACTTCCCATATTCCTTCTTCGCTCTCAGAGAGCGCATGAATTCCCTTGTTAATCGCATCCTGGTGTGAACCAGAAAATGCTGTAAATACAAGTTTCCCAGCATAAGGATGTCTCATTCCTACCTGCATTTTGCAGCAACGTTCGTATATTTCTTTTGTCTCTGTAATATTCTCAAGATTTAATCTTGGATTAATTCCTTGCGAGAACATGTTAAAAGCCAATGTTAATATATCAACATTTCCGGTTCTTTCCCCGTTTCCAAACAAAGTACCTTCTACTCTGTCTGCACCTGCCAGCAAAGCTAATTCGGCTGCTGCAACACCTGTACCTCTATCATTATGAGGATGTACACTTAATATAATATTTTCTCTATTCTTAAAGTTTTTATGCATCCATTCAATCTGATCTGCATAAACATTCGGTGTATTCATTTCTACTGTTGCCGGTAAATTAAATATGACCTTATTTGCATTTGCACAATTCCATTCTTCATATACTGCCGTGCAAATATCAAGTGCAAATTCTACTTCTGTTCCCGTAAAACTCTCTGGCGAATATTCCAATGTCAGATTTCCATTAAAATCTTTCATTTTTGATTTCACCATTCCGGTTCCTTTTACTGCAATCTGCTTTATTTCTTCTTTTTCCATATGAAAAACAACATTTCTTTGTAAAATAGAAGTTGAATTGTAGATATGGACTATGACATTCTTTATCCCCTGAATAGATTCAAAAGTACGATCTATCAAATGTTCTCTGCACTGTGTTAGAACTTGGACTGTTACATCATCTGGTATCAGGTCTTCATCAACCAGTTTTCTCAAAAAATCAAATTCAATCTGAGAAGCTGCCGGAAATCCAATTTCTATTTCCTTAAATCCTAATTTGACCAATAATAAAAACATCTCTACTTTTTCATCTACCGTCATCGGATCTATTAACGCTTGATTCCCATCTCTTAAATCTACACTGCACCAAGCTGGTGCTTTCAAAATTTCTTTAGATGGCCATTCACGTTGCGGAAAATTTAATACAGGAACTCTTTTATACTTTTTAAAATTCATCATAAAGTCAATCATCCTTTTCTTAGCTTATTCACCCAGTCCGTCATTTACAATCTTTACAATCGCTTCTAACGCTTCTTGTTCATCTTCGCCTTCACAAAAAAGTTCAATCTCATCCCCTGATTTTACGCATGCCCCCAATACACTTAACACACTTTTTGCATTTGCAGTTGAAGTCTCACGATATTGAAATGTAATAACCGATTTAAATCGCATTGATTCTTTGCACAAAATTCCTGCAGGTCTTAAATGCAATCCGGTCGGATTTTTAATTCTCACCCGCTGTTTTACCATTTAACCCGTTTCCTCCTTAATTATACTAAAGTTTTTGTAATTAAATCCGCCAGCTTTTTTGCTTCCGCGTCAATAACTTTTTGATTTTTGCCTTCTATCATAACACGAACCAATGGCTCCGTTCCAGAAGGACGAATTAGCACTCTTCCTTCTCCCTGAAATTTTTCTTCTAATTCTGCAATTGCTTCAGAAATCGGATTGTATTCCATATAAGTCTCTTTTTTTTGATTCGGAACTTCTGCATTTACCAATGCCTGAGGAAGTACTTCCATGATCGTTGATAATTCGGATAATGTCTTCTTTTTTTCTACCATAACCTCTAGCAGATGTAATGCACTTAGCAATCCATCTCCTGTGGTGTTATTATCCAAAAAGATAATATGACCAGACTGTTCTCCACCAATGTTGTATCCATTCTGGCGCATATTTTCAAGAACATACCTGTCGCCGACTTTTGTTTTTTCAATATGTATGCCTTCTTTTTCACCCATAAGTGTAAATCCCAGGTTCGTCATAACAGTAACCACAATTGTGTTTTTTTTCAAAAGACCTTTTTCTTTCATGTACATGCCACAGATAGCCATAAGTTCATCACCGTCTACTATTTTTCCTGTTTCATCTACTGCCAGCATGCGGTCTGCATCTCCGTCAAATGCCACACCCAAATCTGCTTTTTCTCTTACTACTGTTTGTGAGAGCTCCTGCATATGTGTAGAGCCACACAAATGGTTAATATTGGTTCCATTTGGAGAAACATGAATTGGAACAATTGTAGCACCTAACTCTTTAAGTGTCTTTACAGAAGTATAATGTGCAGCACCTTCTGCACAATCAAGTACAATTTTCAAACCCGTCAGATTAACTGGTACACTTTTTTTCATGAATTCTACATATTCATCTTTTAAATCAAATCCATATTCTACACGGCCAATAGACTCTCCACTGGCAAATGGAAGATTTTTCATATTTGATTCAATAATGGCCTCTATTTCATCTTCCAGTTCATCTGATAATTTGTATCCTTCTCCATTAAAAAACTTGATACCATTAAATTCCATCGGATTATGAGATGCTGAGATTACTACCCCTGCATCTACTTTATGCATTCTTGTTAAATATGCAATTGCAGGAGTTGGAATAACTCCGGCAAAAATGGCATTGGCTCCAACCGAACAAATACCTGCCATCATTGCATTCGCCAGCATATCTCCTGAAATTCTTGTATCACAGCCTACTAATATTGTCGGTTTATGTGCCTTTTCTTTGGTAAGTACGTATGCGCCTGCCTGTCCTAGCTGTGTAGCCAGTTTTGCCGTAAGTTCAATTCCTGCTACTCCTCTTACGCCATCTGTGCCAAACATTCTACCCATCTTTTTTCTCCTTCAATTCGGTAATTCATATTTTACTTGTTCAATAAATAGTTTTCTATTTTTTTGCAACTGTTATTTTTGTTGTTTGTGCACTTGTTTCTTTTAAATCTCCTGGTAAGTTTAATTTCAATTTTACCGTATGATTTCCTGTCTTTAGCCCTGTAGCATCAACCGAGGCACCAATTCCCTGAACTGTCAGCTGATTCAAACTATCTGAAAGCCCCTCTATCTGTACGCCAACCGTTCCACTGTCGAAAGTGGCAGTATAATTACTAGATAAATTGTTTATCGTGATTTCCGTTGTTGGTATTGCAAAAATCTTTGTCGTTAATTGTTGGATTTCCACTGTAACATCAACATTTTTCTTCGAATCATCTACAAGAGTCACACCTGTTGGAAGATAGGAACTTATATCAATTGTTTTTTCGATATTCCCCTGTGCTTTTGATATATCCAAAACTTCCGCTGGAATATCTATCGTATCTAATTTGTTTAAATCTTCTGGAGTCCCTTTGACCGAAATTGTTTGTGGTGTATATTTAATATCCTGAAATTGATATCCAGTTGCTGGCTGACCTGTTTTTTCAAAATTCAATTTTACATCTTTTGTCCCTAATATTTCAGCACTTACAGTTACGGATGAAACGCTCAGTGATAAATTGGTCGTATCTATTTCTTTCGCATCTACATTGTAAAATTTAGGAATTAAATTTTCCGAAATATTCGTTGACATGTTAGAGACATCAATCGTTGCCACAACATTATCTATTTTAGAAACAATTTTCTCCGGTCCTGATACTTTTACTACATTTGGAGATACGCTTACGTTTCCAATAACAGATCCATTGGAAGGATTTCCAGTCTCCTGTGCAGTTATGATAAATGACCTGGATTGCAAGTTTTCTACTTTGACATCCAGATACTGATCTTTTTTCACAACTGTAATCTGCGAAGCATAATGAAGTGCTGATATCTGAATTGGAACTTTACTTAAATTTTCAATATTCTGCATATCTGCTACTGCTTTAAAATCAGCTCCTGATAGCTGCTCCACCAAAGATCTTTTTGCATAAACAGAAAATGTTACAGTATTTTTATTATTTTTGATTTCGTAATATTTTCCCTGGTTTGTTATTGCAGATTCGTTTTCTACTGTAATAGAAGTAGTGAATGTCCTTGTAATTTTAGGATCATCTACATTAACTACAATAAGCCAAAGAAAAATTGCTAAAAGCAGAGACAAAAGTTTTAAGCCAAAATTATTTGTTATTGCTTTTCCGACCTTTTTTAACATTCTTCAGCCTCCTTTTCAACCTGCTAAAGCGACTGTTATCTAATTCTTTGCCTCTCAAGCGCATAAAATTCAGTTTGTTTTTCAAGAAATCTGCATCCACATTCTGATACAATTCTCCTATCGTTGCAATGGAAACTTTTCCAGTCTCCTCTGACACAACAATTGTCATGGAATCGCTGACTTCGCTAACTCCAACCGCCGCTCTGTGACGCGTACCCAGCTCTTTTCCCAATTCCATGTTATCAGATAACGGAAGATAACATGTTGCAGCCAGAACTCTGTTTCCACGTATGATTACGGCTCCATCATGCAATGGTGTGTTTTTTTCAAATATGTTTATCAAAAGCTGATTTGTTAAAATAGAATCTAATGTAATCCCTGTTCTTTCAAATTCAGATAAGTTAATTTCATTTTCAATAACAATTAATGCTCCTGTTTTTACTTTTCCCATTTCATAGCAGGCTTTTGCCAGCTCATTTACAGTCTTCTCACTAAACAGTTCGACATTTTCCTTTGAAAAATCAATTGCAAATAATGAAGAGAAATAGTTCTTTCTTCCTAAGTCCTCCAATGCTTTCCTAAGTTCCGGTTGAAATACAACCACAATGGCAACAACACCCACACTAAATGCTTTTTCAGCTATCCATAAAATTGTATTCATCTGAAAGAAAGCTGCAATTAAAACTATCAGCAGAATTACGATAAGCCCTTTCAATAAAATTCTGGCTCTTGTATTTTTAAACCAGACCATAATATTGTAAAACAAAAATGCGATCAAAAATATTTCAACTACATCCGTTTTTGTAATGGTCGGTATATTCATCCATGCCAGATACTTATCAGAAAACGCACCAAGTATTCCAAGGAAATCCTGCATGTGGGTCACTTCCTTTCTTAATTTATATTCTAACTTTTTTTATATTATAACTTTATTTATATTCTAACTTTTTATTTTTCTTTAGGTAAATACAATCAGATTATTTTTTCAAATTCATTAAAATCATCTTATTTTTCTTTACTTATCATCAAACTCTTCGAAAGATGTACGCTGCTTTGATTTACTGCTAAATTGCTTTATCTGTTTTTTCGATTGTGTTACGGAAATTTTCGGTATTGCTTTTACATAATAATAATATTCATCATCTTCAAACTGAACTCGTTCGGTTCTTGAATAGTCTACATGAAAAAACAAAAATTTCAATACAAAAGCAATAATTGCAGATATAGCACTTCCAACTATCAGTGTGATAATTTTACCAGTTATCCCTAATATCATATATCCAGTAAAAAAACCAACAAACTGTACTAATGTTCCAATCGTAATTGCTATAGACCAGGCATGGTCTATACTAAGACGATGAATCAGGTAGACTACAAGCATTGTTAAAGAAAGTACAATCAATGTCAGGTACATTTCTTTATTTCCCACAAGTTGATTTATTGCTGATACAAATTTAGACGTCACACTGCTTTCATCTTCACTTTTCGCTCCAAGCACTGCAGCGTTAAGCTTTACCCCATTCAAGAAAAAATATACTACAGTTCCGCAGATCATAGAAAAAACTGCATACGGCTTACATAGTATTCCTTCTGCAACTGGTATTACATAAGGGATTTTAAAAACAAAACTAACCGGTGTCAGTAATGTGAAATAACCTTCTTTTGGTGCAAATCTAAAATATAACAATGCAATTAGTAAAAATAGTACAAATGCCATCAGGCAAACTTCCGGTGACAATGCATACAAATGTGCCAGTATCAATAGCATTGAAAAAAGAATTGTAGCATTTATCGGTAAAATCGAACAAATAAGAGCCAGAATAACAGGAACTGCAAAATGATCCAGTTTTTCCATATATCCAATATTCTTATTGATCAACAAAAAAACCGTTAAGGCAAGAAAAAATCGAATTACAGGCAAAATATATAGTTCCTTTTTGCCGTAGAAATCTCTTGCTTTATCTTTTATTTCCAATAAGGTTTCCATTCATTATCCTCCTAAGCTGCAAAATCTATTCCCAGTCTTCTTTCGTTCTTCCTCGTTCTTCCTGTTCATAGAGTTTACTTACTTTCTTCAGCTGGTTGTAAAACTGCTTCGTATGTTTTCTTCCATTTTTATAGCGTACACTGTATATGTTGTAAGTCAACAGTAAATACACAATGATAAAAATTATATATTTTACTAAGATATTCGTACCAAGTCCGAAGAAATCTAACTTTGTCAGATGATCAATTAAGTTGTTCATTTCATAAGAAACCCAAATTACACACAGCAAAATAAAGGCCAACGTTCCATAAATAAAACTTTTGACCAATTCCCAGCCAATATAATCTTTTCGAAAAAAATGTGTCATACGAATGTACTTTTTGCCTTCGCCGTCTTCGTAAACAGCCGTTTTCGTCATTTGCTTGACGCGCTCTTCTTGAATCATATATTTACTCCATCTTATAAAACATTATTTTGATTATAGCATAGTATAATATGGTTGAAAAGTTTTTTGCATAAAAAAACTGCCCGAAAAGCAGGCAGTTTTTCGTTTTATCTCGACAATTTACAAAATTCAAACTATGAGAAATACACTTGTGACTTTCTCAAGTTCCTGTAATATCCCTAAGATGCTTCCAGTTACCAAAAATTTCTCTACGTTTGCTATATATAATTACAAAAATCTCATAGAGCTTTTATCTCTGCTATCTGATTTTTCAAATGGATTTTTCTCTAATTTTTTTGGTTTTTCAATTGCTTTTGTTAAGCTATTCTGTAAATTATTTTTACAGTTTGCGCAAAATCTACCTGTTTTTATCATGGTTCCACAGTTTTCACATTCAATTCCAATCGGAGAATCATCTGTAAAAGATAATCTTTCTTCACGAATCCATTGTTTGATTTGCTTTGTCGTTACTTCATTATCCTCTGCCACTTGTGAAATTGTGGCTACTGGATTTTCACGAATATATTCTTTTACTGTTACAAATTTCTTTTCCAATTCATCTAAACATGCAGGACAAAGTGGCGTTCCTTGTAAATAATTAAATAATCTCCCACAACCTCTGCAATTAATTACTTCCATAGTATTATCCTCCTAATAACCTTTCCCAATGCTGACACAAATAAAATAAATATTTTCCACACCAGCATTTTTCAAAACCCATGCTGCTTCATTGATTGTGCTGCCGGTGGTATATATATCATCTACTAATATTACGCACTTATAGTTTACATTATTTTGGGTTATTTTGAAAGCATTTTTCAGATTTTTTTTTCGTTCCTGCATAGATAACTGTTTCTGTGGAGTTGTATTTTTATTTCTTACAATAAATGTACTATCCATAGGAATATTCATTCTAATTCCGAATGATTTTGCTATTTCTTCTGCCTGATTGTAACCTCTTACTTTTTTTCTTTTTGCATGCAAAGGAATTGGTAATATGACGTCTGGTTGTCTACTTAAAACCCATCTTCCAAATTGTTTTTCCATTTCATCCGCATAAAAATCAGCATATTCCTTTCTATTTCCATATTTAAATCGGTAAAGGGAACTTTTTATTTTCCCTTTATACGAAAATATCGCTTTCCCTTGCTGAAAAGAAAATTGCTTTTCTGCACAGTCATAACAAAACTCCTGCGTATCATATTCTATACTTCTTCCACATCTTTTACAGATTGGTTCTTTCATATAAAAAAGCTCTTTTTGACATTTGATGCATGTTTTTTTCTCTTTTTCATTCTGATGCATAATCGGCAGTACCATATCACAGACTGGGCATCTGCGCGGATATAGCAGGTCTGCAAAGATAGGAAGAAATCGCTTCGTCTTGTTTTTAGTCAATATAAATTGATGCAAACAGCCTCCTTTTCTCTCTCAACAAGGCTATTCATATGTTTACAATTCTCTGTTTTCGCAAAGAGAATATCATATATATTCATGGATTTCCATAGAATTTTTCTTAATATTTTCATAAATTCCTGTAAAAGTGAAAAGAGAAACGATTGACTTTATTAGTTATAGTAGTTATAATTTATAAAGTTATACTTTATTACTTAAAAGCGTGAAAGTTTAACGCGTTATTGTTTTTTCTGTTTATAGTTTTATCAAAGCAGATTGTTTTGATTTTACTTTTCGCATTACATATTTTATTTATTTTAGGAGGAATATATGAAACAAACAAGTAAATTATTATCACTGATACTTGCCACAAGTATGGTAATCGGACTATCCGCCTGCGGAAGTCAAAATGCTTCATCTTCAGGCACTTCTTCATCTTCCAAAAAAGTATACCATGTAGGAATCTGCCAGTTAGTGGAGCATGAAGCTTTAGATGCTGCAACAAAAGGTTTTGAAGATGAATTAACAAAAAAACTCGGAAAGGGAAATGTTGTATTTGATCTGCAAAATGCACAGGGAGAACAGGCAAATTGTGCTACGATTACAAATGGCTTTGTTTCAAACAATGTTGATTTAATTATGGCCAATGCAACTGCCGCTTTACAATCTGCTGCTGCTGCCACAAATACCATTCCGATAGTAGCTACATCCATTACAGATTATAAGACAGCATTGAATATAAAAAACTGGACAGGAAGCACGGGAAGTAATGTAACAGGAACTTCTGATTTAGCTCCTTTGGATCAGCAGGAAGCTATGATAAAAGAACTTGTACCGAACGTCAAAAAAGTTGGTATCGTTTATTGTTCCGCAGAACCAAATTCTATTTATCAGGCACAACAAATCGAAAAATATTTAAAGAAAGACAATATCGAATACAAAGAATACTCAGCAGCTGATTCTAACGAAATCCAATCTGTTGTTACCAAAGCTGTTTCTGATTGTAATGCTTTATATGTTCCTACAGATAATGTCATGGCTGCTAATGTTGATATCATTAAAAATATTACTGTTCCAGCAAAAATTCCTGTAATTGCAGGGGAAGAGGGTATTTGTGCTGGTGGTTTAGCTACCTTATCCATTAGCTACACCGATATTGGTAAATCTGCTGCTGATATGGCATATGACATTTTAGTAAACAAGAAAAATCCGGGCAAAATGCCTATTCAGTTTGCTACTGCCACAACCAAAGAATACAATGCTGACATTGCAGGAAAACTTGGCATCACAGTTCCGAATGGATACACAAAATTACAAACAAAGTAATCTTTAGAAGCGTGAGTATGATTTTCTCACGTTTCTATCTTTTTTTGAAATGAACACATACAGGATTATTTTGCATTCTTCAATTATTTTTTGATTCATAGTTATTTGAATTATTTTTATTTGATTCATTTTTTTCCATATCGTGCTATTTTGAATCGTTTTTTAATTGTTATATTTTGATTACTTATAAATAAATTTACATGGAGGTTTTTATGTTAGATATATTATCACTATTAAGAGCTCTTCCTGGATCTTTTGCCCAGGGGCTCATCTGGGGCATTATGGCTCTTGGAGTCTATTTGACTTTTAAAATTTTAAATTTTGCAGATCTGACCGTTGATGGAAGTATGGCTACCGGAGGTGCTGTTGCTGTTATGCTTATTCTTGGTGGCTGGCCTCCTGCTGTTGCACTTATTTTTGCCTTCATCGCAGGTATGATAGCTGGACTGATTACTGGTGTTTTGCATACGTTGTTTGGTATTCCAGATATACTCGCTGGTATTTTAACTCAGATTGCATTATACTCCATTAACATGAATATTATGGGACGTGCCAATCAGGCTGTAAGCGTTGACCAGTATCCTTTAATTGTTTCTCTCCGTTATATCCCTGCTGCAATTATTACATCTGCTATTTTTATTGTTATTATTATAGCTTTACTTTATTGGTATTTCGGAACGGAACAAGGATTTACAATAAGAGCTACTGGATGTAATCCAAGCATGTCAAGAGCCCAGGGAATCAATACAGATTTTGCAAAAGTATTAGCCCTTATTTTATCCAATGGTCTTGTTGGTTTAGCTGGTGGACTCTATGCACAGTATCAGGGAAATGCGGATGTAAACATGGGACGTGGTTCCATCGTTATTGGTCTCGCAGCAGTTATTATTGGACAGGTCATCGGGGAAGCTGTTTTCCGCAAGCATTTAAATTTTATTGCAAGACTCTTTTTCGTTGTCCTTGGAGCCGTTCTTTACTATTTTGTAATTACCTTTGTTCTTTGGCTTGGCCTTCCATCTGAAGATTTAAAACTGTTTTCTGCAATCGTAGTTGCAATCTTCCTTGCAATTCCATATTTAAAGGGAAAGCATGCGAACTCATTCTATCGTTTAAAAATTAAGGGAGGTAACTAATATGCTGGAATTAAAAAATATTTCAAAAACCTTTTACCCTGGAACCATTAATGAAAAGAATGCGCTAAACAATATTTCTCTTACTCTAATGGATGGAGATTTTGTAACTGTTATTGGTGGAAATGGTGCTGGAAAGTCTACACTTTTAAATGCAATTTCAGGTGTATGGCCTGTGGATGAGGGCTCTATAACAATCGGTAATGTAGATATTACTGCTTTGCCTGAGCATAAAAGAGCAGCTTTTTTAGGTCGTGTATTTCAAGATCCCATGACTGGAACTGCCGCAACCATGGAGATAGAAGAGAATCTTGCGCTCGCTGCGAGACGTGGTTTGAAAAGAGGTCTTAAATGGGGAATTACGCACAAAGAAAAAGAAGAATATCATGAATTATTAAAAATACTTGATTTAGGCTTGGAAGATCGTATGACTTCAAAAGTTGGATTGTTATCCGGAGGGCAGAGGCAAGCCCTTACCCTTTTAATGGCAACACTAAAACATCCAAAATTGCTGTTGCTTGATGAACATACCGCTGCTCTGGATCCAAAAACGGCACAAAAGGTTCTTGATATCTCTGACAAAATCATTTCAAAGCAACATTTGACGGCTATGATGGTAACCCATAACATGAAGGATGCCATTATGCATGGAAACCGTCTGATTATGATGAATAACGGTCAAATCATATTAGATATTCAAGGTGAGGAAAAGAAAAATTTAAGTGTAGAAGATCTTTTACAAAAATTTGAAGAAATTAGTGGCGAAGAATTTGCCAGTGATAAGGCTTTGCTTGCATAAATTTTTCCTTGTTAGGAGTACAAAAAATAAGAAGAGAACCTATGACATTTCATAGGTTCTCTTCTTATTTTTTTATGCTTCTATTTTCATATTTTTACATTTTTCCATCTTTTTATATTTTACATTTTTCTATGTTTTTATATTTTTCTTTTTTCTATCTTTTTATATTTTTCTTTTTTCTATGTTTTTATTTATCCATCTATCATTTTTATTTATCCATCTATCATTTTTACTTCTCTATCTATTTTACTATTCTGTATCTAAACTAGAAGCCTCTTCGCATAGTCGATGTTTGAGTCCACTATAACGCTTTTGCTCCATTGTATTGTTTATCATGGAATAAAACGCACCTTCATCACCAACTATTGTCACGCATTTTCTTGCCCGTGTTACTGCGGTATATAATAAATTTCGATTCATGAGCATTCTAGGACCTGTAAGTAATGGAATCACAACTGCCGGGTACTCACTTCCCTGAGACTTGTGTATTGTAATTGCATATGCCAGTTCAAGCTCCTCTAACATTTTAAAGGGATATTCTACTACTCGATTCTCATCAAACTCAATCAGCATATTTTCTGAATAATCATTGATTTTTTTAATTACACCCATATCACCGTTAAATATCCCCAGGCCCTTATCCACAGCAAAACCATATGCAGAACGAACTTCCCAGGCTATCTGATAGTTATTCTTTATCTGCATGACCTTGTCACCTTCCCGGAAAACGCCTTCCTTATATTCATATTCTGATTTTTCCTTTGAGACCGGATTAATATAACTTTGTAAGATTTTATTTAAACGGTCAACACCTAAAAGTCCTTTCCTCATTGGTGTCAAAACCTGAATGTCAAATGTTGTTGCTTCCACATATTTGGGTAATTTTTGTTGAATGAGCTGTATGACAATACTGATAATAACATCTGCATCGTGTCGTTTCAAAAAGAAGAAATCTTTACTCTTATTATCTAAAATAACTTCTTCTCCTGCATTGATTTTATGAGCGTTTACAATAATGTCACTTTGACTTGCCTGGCGAAAAATCCTGATCAATTTTACAACATGGAATATATCTGACTCTATGATATCTTTCAAAACATTACCTGCACCAACACTTGGTAACTGATTTATATCTCCTACAAGGATGAGACGTGTGCCTGGTAAAATTGCTTTTAGCAGTGAATGCATTAAGGAAATATCTACCATCGACATTTCATCTATTATAATCACATCAGTTTCCAGTGGGTTGTTTTCATTTCGCTCAAATCCCGCAGCACTATTTGGAGTTCCTGTTAATTCCAGCATACGATGAATTGTCTTCGCTTCATATCCTGTCATTTCACTCATTCTTTTTGCTGCCCGACCCGTTGGTGCTGCCAAAAAGATATCCAAACCCTCTAATTCGAAATATTTTATAATCGCATTGATTGTTGTTGTTTTTCCTGTACCAGGTCCTCCTGTTAATACAAACAAGCCATTTTGAATTGCTTCTTTTACGGCATCGGATTGTTTTTCATCCAATTGCATATCTGTTTGTTTTTCAATCATGGAAATTCTTTTATCCATTTCTGCATTTGTAACATCATATCCAATATCTAATTTCTTTAGCAAAATTGCAGAATTTAATTCCATATAGTAGTATGCTGCAGAATACACGCATATCACATCGTCATCCTGCTTCATAATAATGCGACGTTCCATCGCCAGATCTATTATATGCTTCTCTAAAAATTCTTCTTCCAATCCTAGTAATACGGCCGCTTTTCTTTTTAAATCTTCTTTTGGTAAAAAAGTATGCCCATCCGATACTGATTGTAATAATGTGTATAATATTCCCGAACGTATTCGAAAATCAGAATCCGTACGAATTCCCACTTTTGATGCAATTTCATCTGCAATGTGAAAACCAATACCTTGTATATCATCTGCCAGTCGATAAGGATTTTCTTTCATAATGTTGTAAATAGAAATTCCATATTGCTGATAAATTTTTACGGCAAGATTTAGTGATATTCCATATTGCTGTAAAAAAATCATAGCTCTTCGCAAATCTTTCTTTTCAGTTACCTGATCCGATATTTCCATCGCCTTACGTTCACTGATACCCTTTACTTCTGCCAAACGTTCTGGCTCTTCTTCTATAATTCGAAATGTATCTTCCTTAAAACGATTTACAATTCTAGCCGCCAAAGATGCTCCAATTCCTTTGATAGCTCCAGACCCCAGATATCGAATTGTTGAGATTTCGTCCTCTGGTTCTTTTTCCTGAAACGATTCTATTTTAAATTGCGAGCCATATGTTGGATGTTCTATAAATTCACCTATTGCCTCAATATTTTCACCTTCACTGATTGATGAAAAAGTACCGACACAAGTTATTTCTTTTTGTTTTTGAATTAATATAAATACCGAATAACCATTTTCCTGATTATGATAAATAATATGATCTATATAACCGTTGAGTGTAGCCAATGTGCTTTCAACCTTTCTTTTACTTTCCTTATTTTTATTATAACACAAAGCAACTGTAATATACTAATCGCAATCATTCAAATGAACAAACAAAAAAGACTAACCAAAGGTTAGTCTTTTTTGAATTCTGGCTCTACAATAAATGTTGGGGTGTATGATTAAAAAATCGTACATTTCAGCATTTTTTATTTTATAATAAAAAAAACCTCCAAGTGCCAGTCTACCAAACAAACCACTCGGAGGTGCATAAATGCA